>Ga0265780_10002958_pt1 | contig 22680 bp, 23 predicted proteins | sample P1T30metagenome_FD_192432 | JGI IMG/M metagenome (GOLD analysis project Ga0265780, IMG submission 192432) | Plant litter microbial communities from East Loma Ridge, Irvine, California - P1 T30 | ecosystem: Environmental > Terrestrial > Plant litter > Unclassified | place: USA: California...
ATGGCGCAGACCGACAGGGTGATGCCGATGCGGTGCGCCAGCAGGCGTTTGCGATAGACAGGATTCTTGACAGCGGTGTTCATATTATTTGGTCCCTTCGTTACGCGACATACCCACCAGCATCAGCTTGGCGGCCGACAGCACGATGAAGGTGATGCCGAACAGGATCAGGGCCAGGGCGAACAGCGACGACGAATGCAGCGCGGTGGCCGCTTCGGCGAACTCGTTGGCCAGTGTCGACGAAATCGAATTACCCGGCGAGAACAGCGATGCCGACAGCGAGTGCGCATTGCCGATCACGAAGGTCACCGCCATGGTCTCGCCCAGCGCGCGGCCCAGGCCCAGCATCACGCCGCCCACCACGCCGTTGCGGGTGTACGGCAGCACCACCTTGCGCACCACTTCCCACTTGGTGCAGCCCAGGCCGTACGCCGATTCCTTCAGCACGGTCGGCACGATCTCGAACACGTCGCGCATCACCGAGGCGATGAAGGGGATGATCATGATCGCCAGGATCAGGCCGGCGGTCATGATGCCGATGCCCATGGTCGGTCCCTGGAAGATGACGCCGACGATCGGCAGCTGGCCGATGGTTTCCTTCAGGGCCGGCTGCACGTATTCGGCGAACAGCGGCGCGAACACGAACAGGCCCCACATGCCGTAGATGATCGACGGTACGCCGGCCAGCAGTTCGACCGCGGTGCCCAGCGGGCGGCGCAGCCACACCGGGCAGATCTCGGTCAGGAACAGGGCGATGCCGAAGCTCACCGGGAACGCCACGGCCAGGGCGATGATCGAGGTGGCCAGCGTGCCCCAGATCGCGATCAGCGCGCCGTACTGGTCGTTGACCGGATCCCATTCGACGCGGGTGATGAAGCCGGCGCCGAATTCCTTGAAGGCCGGCGCGGCGCCGATTGCCAGCGAGATGATGATCCCCACCAGCACCAGCAGCACCGATGCCGCGAACAGCAAGGTGATCTTGTGGAAGAAGAAGTCCTGGATGCGCTGGTTGCGCATGGTGTTGCGCAGGGCGGCGTACTGGTGGGCGTCGGCTTCGGCGGCGGCCTGCTTGGACAGGTCGGGCAAGGACACGGATGGGTGGGCGCTCATGGTCTTGTTATCAATATCGTTTTGTCAATATCGCTGGCGTGGCAATGGACCAGTCGCGCCGGTCCATCGGAGGATCGATGAAGCTGGATTACCAGAGCGCGCGGCCAGCCGTGTCCTTCAGGTTGGCGCGCCAGGCGTCCTGCACCAGCTTGGTCACTTCGGCCGGCATCGGCACGTAGTCGAGTTCGGCCGCCGACGGCGCGCCGTTCTTGTAGGCCCAGTCGAAGAACTTCAGCACTTCCTTGCCCTTGGCGGCGTCCTGCACCTTGTGCACCAGGATGTACGAGGCGCCGGTCACGGGCCAGCTGGCCTTGCCCGGCTGGTCGGTCAGGATCACCGCGAAGCCCGGGGTCGCGGCCCAGTTGGCGCCGGCGGCGGCGGCCTTGAAGGCGTCGTCGGAAGGCTGCAGGAACACGCCGTCCTTGTTCTGGATCTGGGTGTGCGACATCTTGTTCTTCTTGGCGTAGGCCCATTCGACGTAGCCGATGCCGCCCTTGATGCGCTGCACGTTGGCGGCCACGCCCTCGTTGCCCTTGCCGCCCACGCCCACCGCCCACTTGACGGTGGTGCCGGCGCCGATGGTGGATTTCCATGCAGGGCTGGCCTTGGACAGGTAGTCGGTCCACAGGAACGAGGTGCCCGAGCTGTCGGCGCGGCGCACCACGGTGATGTCGGTGGCAGGCAGCTTGACGCCCGGGTTCAGCGCGGCGATCTGCGGCGCGTTCCACTTGACGATCTTGCCCATGTAGATGTCGGCGATCACGGCGCCGGTCAGTTTCAGCTGGCCGGGGGCGATGCCGTCGAGGTTCACGATCGGCACCACGCCGCCCATCACGGCGGGGAACTGGAACAGGCCCGACGCATTCAGATCGGCCGCGGCAAGCGGCATGTCGGAGGCGCCGAAGTCGACGGTCTTGGCCTTGATCTGCTTGATGCCGGCGCCGGAACCGACCGACTGGTAGTTCAGGCCGTTGCCGGAATTGGCCTTGTACAGCTCGGCCCACTTGGCATAGATCGGGTATGGGAAGGTCGCGCCGGCGCCGGTGATATTGGCGGCCTGGGCGGTCGCGGCGAATGCCGAAGCGGCGACGGCGATCGAAACGAAAAGATGCTTCATGCGCATATCAGATCCTCTGAAGTGACATCACGGGATGGTCCCGCTGACTATGCTGCGCAGTCTAACGGGCGAATATGACAGGTTCATGACATATTTACCCTGTATGACATGAACATGACACGCGCGCAAGCATCGCATCAGCGCCCTGCATGCGGCGCGCGGCTGGCTCCACGCCTGGAGCGGCGACTAATTCTGTCCTTGGATACCTTGTAAATACGCCCGTAAGTGCTACCCTGAATGGGTTGTCATGGTATGGAGGGATGCCGCAAGGCGTAGAGACTCAAATGCTGGAAATGATGGTACTGGGAATACTTGGCGGGCTGGTCGCATTGGTCGCGTTCGAGATCTACCAGGAAGCGCGGGGCAGCTCGCAGGCCCTTGAAGACCGCTATCACGAATAGCGACTGGCCCGCTCAGCGGGCCGAAACAGCAAGCGGCGAGACCGATGGTGCTCGCCGCTTCGCATTTTCAGCGCGCATTGCAGCGCACATTTGCCGCGCGTATTTGCAGCGCGTATTTGCAGATCATTGCCCCGGCAATTTGCACGGCGCGTTTGCACTGCTTGCCCGCACCGCCATCGCGCATTGCCGGCGCTGGTCGCTGGCGCCTGCCGTGCGCGCAGTCCGAGCGACCTTCAGCGCATGAAGCGCGCCAGCGCCGTCACGGCGGCCAGGTCCGGACCCAGGAACTGGAAGCCGACCTTGAATTCGCCGCTGCTGAAAATGCAGTACAAGACCTTGGCGCGGGTCGTGATATTGACGAAACTCCCCTCGACCAGCAGGTCGAACGACAACTGGCCGCCGTGCCCGACGCTGAGAGGATCGGGCATGCTGATGCTCACGCCGTTGGCGCCGACGTCGCTCGTCTTGCCGGTGAGCGGCGCCTGGCCGTCCATGGCGAGGATGACCTTGGTCCGGTACACCTTGCGCGGCGACTTCCTTTGATCTTGAAACACGTGTGACTCCGAATGGCAGTGATCAAGACACCATTATAGGAAGATGTGAAAAATCCGCCAGGCAATATTTCGACCTGGCGGACGGAATTCACCAATCAATCGAGCTCGCGCAACTTGTTGAAGGCGTCGTCGATCCGTTCGACGGCAATGATCTTCATGCCCTCGATGGCCTGCTTGGGCACGTTCGACTTGGGGATGACGGCGATCGAGAAGCCCAGCTTGGCCGCTTCGCGCAGACGCTCCTGGCCACGCGGCGCCGGACGGATCTCGCCGGCCAGGCCAACTTCGCCGAACACGACCAGGCCGCGCGGCAGCGGCTTGTTGCGCATCGACGAATTAATCGCCAACAGCACCGCGAGGTCGGCCGCCGGTTCGGTGATCTTGACGCCGCCCACGGCGTTGATGAACACGTCCTGGTCGAACGCCGCGATGCCGGCGTGGCGGTGCAGCACCGCCAGCAGCATGGCCAGGCGGTTCTGTTCCAGGCCGACCGACAGGCGGCGCGCATTCGGCAGGTGGCTGGTGTCGACCAGGGCCTGGATTTCGACGAGCAGCGGCCGCGTGCCCTCTTGCGTGACCATCACGCACGAACCGGGCACCTGGCTGTCGTGCTGCGACAGGAACAGCGCGGAGGGATTCGACACGCCCTTCAGGCCCTTCTCGGTCATCGCGAACACACCCAGCTCGTTCACGGCGCCGAAGCGGTTCTTGATCGCCCGCACCAGGCGGAAGCTCGACTGGGTATCGCCTTCGAAATACAGCACCGTGTCGACGATATGTTCGAGCACGCGCGGCCCGGCCAGCGCGCCCTCTTTGGTGACGTGGCCGACCAGGATGATCGTCACCCCGGTCTGCTTGGCCACGCGGGTCAGCTGGGCCGCGCATTCGCGCACCTGCGCCACCGAACCGGGGGCCGAGGTCAGCGCATCCGAATACATGGTCTGGATCGAATCGATCACTACCACGTCGGGCTTGAGATCGGCGATGGTGCCGAGGATTTTCTCGAGCTGGATCTCGGCCTGCAATTTGAGGTCCTTGGCGTCCACCGCCAGGCGGCGCGCACGCAGCGCGATCTGGGCGCCCGATTCCTCGCCGCTCACGTACAGCGTGGAGCGCAACGCCGACAGGCTGGCCAGCGCCTGCAGCAGCAAGGTCGACTTGCCGATGCCGGGGTCGCCGCCGATCAGCACGACGCCGCCGGCCACCAGGCCGCCGCCCAGCACGCGGTCGAATTCCTCGATGCCGGTGCCGAAGCGCGGCACGTCGATCGCCTCGATATCGGTGAGCGAAAGCACGGGCGCGGTCTGCGCCAGGCTGCGGTGCGGGGTCTGCGACATGCGGTTCACGCCGGGCGCGTCGACGACGGTCTCGACCATCGTGTTCCAGGCCTTGCAGTCGGCGCACTGGCCGGTCCAGCGGGTGGCGATCGCGCCGCACTCGCTGCAGGTGTAGTTGGTCTTTGCTTTTGCCATGGTCTATAGATGGTGGCGCTGCGCCCGATCTTCAATCACCGGTGATTCAACCATCGGTGCCCAGGCGGCCTTCGGTGACGCGTACGCGCGGCGCCAAAGCGCACATCAGCTCGTAGCCGATGGTGCCGGCGGCCTGCGCCACCTCGTCGATCGGCAAGCCGTCGCCCCACAAGGTGACCTTGCTGCCGATGCGCGCATTCGCCACGGGCGTGAGGTCGACGGTCATCATGTCCATCGACACCCGGCCGACCAGCGTGGTGCGCACGCCGTCGACGATCACCGGCGTGCCGTGCGGCGCGCTGCGCGGATAGCCGTCGGCATACCCGCAGGCCACCACGCCGATCGTCATCGGGCCCTCGGCCTCGAAGCGGCTGCCATAGCCGACCGTGTCGCCGCGTCCGATGTGCTGGATGCCGATCAGTTCGGAGCGCAGCGTCATGGTGGGGCGCAGGCCGAAGTCGTGGGCGCTGCGCCCGCCCGGGGTGCCGCCATACAGCATGATGCCGGGGCGGACCCAGTCGTTCGACAGGCTGTCTTCCAGCGCCGCCTGGTGCAGCACGCCGCCCGAATTGGACAGGCTGCGCTCGCCCGCCAGCTCGCCCGCGCCCTGCTGGAAGCGGCGCACCTGTTCGGCGATGGTCAGGCGCGGGTGCTCGAGTTCGTCGGCGTTGGCGAAGTGGGTCATGTGGGTGATGCTGCCGATGTCGCGGATCGCGCGCAGGCGCTTGTACGCCGCCGCGTAGTCGTCGGGCGTGAAGCCCAGGCGGTTCATCCCCGTGTTCATCTTGAGGTAGACGTCGACGGGACGAAACAGCGACGTGTATTCGAGCAGCTTGACCTGCTCGATATTGTGCACGGCCGTGACGATATTGTGCTCGGCCAGCATGGGCACGTCGGCCGCTTCGAAGAAACCTTCCAGCAGCAGGATCGGCTTGATCCAGCCGAGCTCGCGCAGCCGGATCGCATTCTCGAGCTCGACCAGCGCCAGGCCGTCGGCGGTGGCGAAGCCGCGCATCGCCCGTTCCAGGCCATGGCCGTAGGCATCGGCCTTGACGACGGCCCAGATCCTGGCCATCGGTGCGCAGGTGCGCGCCTGCGCCAGGTTGTGCTGCATGGAGTCGGGATGGATGGTGGCGAAAAGCGGGCGCGGCATGGCAATCTTTTAATGGAAACGGGACATCGGCCGATGGCCGGCGTCAAGCCGCTATTCTACCGGAGCGGGCTGCGGCGTGGCGTGGCGGCATGCCCTGCGCATCGTTCCCGCTTCGCCGCGTGGACCATTCATGGTATAAAGCAACCCGGACCAGACTTTAGAATTCTCGAATGAACCGTGGTTTCTATACCATCATGGCGGCGCAGTTCTTCTCGTCGCTGGCGGATAACGCGCTGCTGTTTGTCGCGATCAGCCTGCTCGTCGCAATGGACGCCCCGGCATCGCTGACTCCGCTGCTGAAGCTGTCGTTCGTGCTGTTCTATGTGCTGCTGGCAGCCTTCGTGGGCGCCTTCGCCGACGCGTTGCCGAAGGGGCGCGTGATGTTCATCGCCAACATCATCAAGGTGGCCGGGTGCGCGCTGATGTTCATGACCATCCATCCCCTGCTCTCGTATGCCGTGGTCGGCTTCGGCGCGGCCGTGTATTCGCCCGCCAAGTACGGCATCCTGACCGAGCTGCTGCCGCCGGAAAAGCTGGTGCCCGCGAACGGCTGGATCGAAGGCCTGACCGTGATGTCGATCATCCTCGGCACCGTGCTGGGCGGCACCCTGGTGAGCGAACGCGGCTCGGCCTTCCTGCTGTCCTCCGAGCCGCTGCTGGCGCTGGGCATCGAGACGGGCGCCGAAGCCGCGATGGCGGTGGTGGTCGGGATCTACATCCTGGCGGCCATCTTCAACCTGCGCATCCCGGATACGGGCGCACGTTACGAACACCAGGAACGCAATCCGGCCAAGCTGATCGCCGACTTCGCCAACTGTTCGGCGACGCTGTGGCGCGACAAGCTGGGGCAGATCTCGCTGGCCGTGACGACGCTGTTCTGGGGCGCCGGTGCGACCTTGCAGTTCATCGTGCTGAAATGGGCCGAACGCTCGCTCGGCATGCCACTGGACAAGGCGACGAACCTGATCGGGGTGGTCGCGATCGGCGTGGCGCTGGGCGCGGCGATGGCCGCGCGCATGATCCCGCTGCGCAAGTCGCTGACCGTCATCCCGATGGGCATCCTCATGGGCCTGGTGGTAACGGTCATGGTCTTCGTGACGTCGGTGACGGTGGCCTATCCGCTGCTGGCGCTGATCGGCTTCCTGTCCGGCTTCTTCGTGGTGCCAATGAACGCCCTGCTGCAGCACCGCGGCCACGTGCTGATGAGCGCGGGCCATTCGATCGCGGTCCAGAACTTCAACGAGAACCTGTCGATCCTGGTGATGCTGGCGGCCTACGCCATCATGATCACCCTGAATCTCGACCTGAACGTCATCATCGTGATCTTCGGCCTGTCAGTCGCCGGCATCATGCTCCTGATCCAGCGCCGCCACCTGCTGAACCAGCGCGAACACGATTCCCTCGGCCTGATCGGCGAAGGCAAACACTAACCCATCAATTAGGGTCAGAGTCGAATTGTTTGACAACGTTTCGCTCTGGCCTTTTCCGCGTAACACGACTGCTCTCACCTTCTCGGTCAGACATTGCTCGAGCCGCGGACTCTGTCCCCAATTATTGGCAAAAGAAAGCAATTGCCCAATAATTCGACTCTGACCCTCGCCGATCGGCACTGAAAAAGTTTTCCCTCACCATCGATTTGTCAGAGGTTTCGCCTAAGTCTCGGACGCTTCCGAAAGGTAGTTCTGCACGTCAACCAATCCAGATCCCGTGGGCAAGAAATTAATGAGGGTCAGAGTCGAATTACTGGGCAATTCCTCAAAGTTGTCAAACAATTCGACTCTGACCCTCATTGTTTGTCGCTGATGTTGAGTGCGGTGAGGCCGAGGGTCGGGGGGAATTACTGGGCAATTCCTCAAAGTTGTCAAAGAATTCGACACTGACCCTAGTTGAGGGTGGTATATGTGCGGGGTTGGGTGGCTTGGGCGGGCCAGGTGGTGGGGACGATGAAGCCGCGCTCGGCTTCTTCGAGCGTGCCGTCAAGGTCGTGTACACGGGCGATCAGGGTGGGCGTGGACGATGTCGCGAAGTGCTGTGCCAGTTCGGCGGCCAGTTCGGCGCGGGTGAGCGTGCGGCCGGCGGCGCGCAGGGGCGCCAGCCATTGGAGCTTGGGCAGGATCACGTATGCCGCGTCGGGCAGGCTGGCGAGTTCGTCGACGGTGCACCAGAAGCCGCGGCAGTGGCCGCGCGTGATGCCCTGCATTGCCGGCCAGCTTCCGGCGGGATAGAACAGCCAGCCCTTGACCAGCGCCCGCGCCACCGTGACCGGCCGCGGCAGCAGCGCCTGGGCCGCAGGATGCTGGCCCAGCGTCAGCTGGCGCCCGAAGATCTTGCGCATCTTGAGACCCAGTGTATCGGCCAGGTTGGGGCCGACCAGCGCGTCGAGGTCGCTCGCCGTAGCGCCGCCCTGCAGGTAGAACTTGGTGGCGAATTCGATGTGTTCCAGCGCGTCCGGGCCGTGCCCGAGCAGGAAGTCGAATTCGCCCACCGTATCGTTGCGGTTCGCGCGGATCTGCAGGCCGTGCCGCACCAGGCGGCCTTGCGCGGCAAAATAGAAGGCCATCAGTTTTTCGGCATACAGGCCGAGGCGCGTAGGGGGCTTGTCGCCCAGCGCGGCCTGCAGCACCGACGGGTCGCCGTCGAGCCCGGCCAGCCAGTCGGCCACCGCCGGGGTCACGGCGCCGAGTGTTGCCACCCGCCCCGCCCACGCGGCGGCGTCGACATCGAGCAGGTCGGGCGAATCGAGCAGCCAGGCCAGCGCGCGCACGTGGTCCTGCTCGAGATGCCCCCAGCGGCGGTGGAAGCCCGCCTGGTAGCTGTCAGCCGCGGGGTTCAAGCGCGCGCGCCCGGCACAGGTCGGCCCAGGCCAGCGCCTTGGCATCGCCGCGCAGCAGCAGTTCGCCCGGATGCAGCGTGGCCACCAGCGGCACCTCGCCCAATCGGTGGACGTCGCCGCGCGCGCCGGCCAGCGGTTCCTGCAGCGCACGGCCCAGCAGGCCGTTGGTCGCGACCTGGCCCAGCGTCAGCACGGCGGACGCATTCGTCAGAGCCACCTCGCGTTCCAGGAAGGGACGGCAGGCGGCGATCTCGGCGGGCGTCGGCGCGCGGTCGCCGCCCTTCGCATTCAGCGGCCGGCATTTGACCAGCGGCGTGACATACACGTCGCGCTCGCGCGCCAGGCCCACCGCCTGCAGCATATTGTCGAGCAGCTTGCCGGGGTCGCCCGACAAGGGCTGGCCGGACTGCTCGTCGGCCGCACTCGGCGTGCCGGCAGCGACCAGCCAGCGCACCTGGCGCGGCCCGGCGCCATGGACCGGCTTGCGGCCCTGGCCGCAGGCGCAGTCCTGGCATGCGGCGATCGCCTGGCGCAGGGCGGCCCAGTCCATGCTGGCCACGTCGGGAGCGGCTTCGTCGGCCTGGGCGCTGTCGTCCCAGGCGGCCCCGGTCTCGACCGGCGGCGGGTTGCGGTAGGGCGGCGCGGACAGCGGCGTATGGCCGCGCGCGACGGGCGCCGGATCGGGTACGGGCACTGGCCCGGGACCGGGCGCAGGCGCAGCCACTGGCGGCGCGCCGGCAGCCACCCCGTCAGCCACCCCGGCAGTCGCCTCCAGGACCACATCGTCAACCGCCGCGGCCTGCTGCGGCGAATCACGCCGCTGCCACAGGGGACCGATGCCCATCTCGGCCAGGAACAGCGCGTCGCGCGCGCTCACGTGCTTCATAAATCCAGCCTCATCACGATCGCATCCTCGCGCCCCTCCGGGCCCGCCGGATAATAGCCCTTGCGGCGCCCGATATGGATATAGCCATGGCGCCGGTACACCTCGAGCGCACGCTCGTTGGACGGGCGCACCTCGAGCAGGATCGAGGTCATGCCCTGGCTGCGGGCGCGCGCCGCGAGCTGGTCCAGCAGCCGGCGCCCGAGCCCCTCGCCCTGGCGCTTCGCTGCCACCGCCACATCGAGCAGGTGCGCCTCGTCGAGCGCATACATCAGCAGATAGTAGCCGACCAGCTCACCTGCCGCATCGCGCACGGTCCAGCAGTCGTAGCCGCTGCCGAGAGAATCGGCGAAATTCCCGCGCGTCCAGGGATAGGGGAAGACGCTGCGCTCGAGCGCCCACACGTCGTCCAGGTCGGCCGTGGTCATCGGGGCCGCGGTCAAGCCGGCTGCGAGCAGTCCGGTCATCGTTTGGCCTCGGCCGCCTTGGCCTGGTTGATCGCCTGGCGCTCGGCGCTGGTGTAGGCAACCTTGTTGCGCAGGTAGATCGGCTGGGCCTGGGCCGCCGGCACGCCCTGCCCGGCAGCCAGCGCGGGGCGCGCCAGCAGCGCCAGCTCGCGCGCATGCGGCACGATGCCGGGCAGTGCGCCTTGTGCGAACGGGGCGGCGGCAAACGCGTCGGCATATTCGAGGAAGCCGTTGCCGCAGGCCTGCAGGGCGTCGGCCGTCAGCGGCGCGACATCCTGCGGGGCCGACAGCGTCGGCGCCACCAGCGCATGCCAGGCGCCGTCGAAGCGGTACTGCGCCCAGTACACCTCGCCCATGCGCGCGTCGAGCACGGCCAGCACCTCGGTCGCGCCGGTCGCGCCACGGCAGGCTTCGGCCATCGCTTCGAGCGTCACCAGCGGCAGCACCGGCAGGCCGGCGCCGAAGGCCAGGCCCTGGGCCACGCCGCAGGCGGTGCGCACCCCGGTGAACGAACCGGGACCGGCGCCGAAGGCGACCGCGTCGCAGTCGGCCAGCGCGATGCCGGCTTCGCGCAGCAGTTCCTGCACCATGGGCAGGACCGATTGCGAGTGGTTGCGCACGCCGGGTGTGGCGCGCGCGATGACGTTGTCCCCGACCAGCAGCGCGCAGGACGCCAGCTCGGCCGAGGTTTCGATAGCAAGGATGTTAGGCATGCGGTATTTTAACCGCTTGGCCGGGCCGCATCCATGCCGCAGCCGCGAAACGGCATCGCAGCGGTCATGCGCCGCCCCCTCGGCGCCGACTCTTGCTAGAATGCGCCTCATGCGTAGCCTGACCCTCGATTCCACCACCCGCGACGCCGTCAATGCCGCCGTCCACGGCGACGGCTGGACCGTCGCCTGCCTGTGCGCCGCCTGGTGCGGCACCTGCTCGACCTACCGCGCCACCTTCGAAGAACTGGCGCTGAAACACCCGGACAAGCAATTCGTCTGGATCGACATCGAAGACCAGGCCGACGCGGTGGGCGACCTCGACGTCGACAACTTCCCCACCCTGCTGCTGCAGCGCGGCGACACCGTCGCCTTCTTCGGCACCATGGTGCCGGACGGTGGCGTGGCCGACCGCCTGATCCAGGCGCAGGCCGATCACAGCGACGCCGAGCTGGCGCGCCTGGCGCAATCGAGCCAGCAGCGGCGCGACTGGCAGGATGACTGCAATCTGCGCGTGCTGCTGGGCGGCCCGGACTAGTCCAGCCGGCCCTCGGCCACGGGCGCGCGGGCGCTGACGGCAAGGCGCTTTCGCGTCCCGGCCCCGCCTCGCCCGAGCGCTGGGGATCGAACGCCCGAACTTATCGCACGCCGGTGTGCATCAAACCTGCACGCCGCCCCAGCGCGCCAGCACGTCGGCGCTCGATACCGGCCTGCCATATAGATACCCCTGGGCGAGGTTGCAACCATGGCGCAGCAGGAACGCCGCCTGGTCCTCGCGCTCGACGCCTTCGGCGATCACCGACAGGTTCATGCTCTTGCCGAGCTGGATGATGGCGATCGCGATCGCCTCGTCGTCCGCATCCTGCGGAATGTCCTTGATGAAGCTGCGGTCGATCTTGAGCGTCTGCACCGGCAGCTGCTTGAGGTAGGCCAGCGAAGAATAGCCGGTGCCGAAATCGTCGATCGCCAGGCCCACGCCGATCGCATGCAGGTCGTTCACATACTGCAGCGCGTCGCCGGTATTCATGATGACCGACTCGGTCACTTCCAGCTGCAGCCGCTGCGGCGCCAGTTGCGTGTCGTCGAGCACCTCGCGCACCACGGCCGCCATGCCGCCGCGTTCGAACTGGCGCACCGACAGGTTGACCGCCATCTTCGGCACCACCAGCCCCGCCTTGTCCCATTCCACCATCTGGCGGCAGGCGTCCCGCAGCACCCACTGCCCCAGCTGGCCGATGAAGCCGGTGTCCTCGGCCAGCGGAATGAAGCGGCCCGGGGCGATCTGCCCCAGTTCCGGACTGTTCCAGCGCACCAGCGCCTCGACCCCGATCAGGCGGCCGCTGTCGATCTCGACCTGCGGCTGGTAGGCCAGGTAGATCTCGTTTTTCTCGATCGCGCGGCGCAGCATGGCTTCCATGCGCAGGCGCTCGACGCCGCCGCCGCTCATCGACGGCGCATAGAACTGATAGCCGTTGCGGCCGCGCGCCTTGGCCTGGTACATCGCCACGTCGGCGTTGCGGATCAGCATGTGCATGTCCTGCGCATCCTGCGGGAACAGGCTGATGCCCACGCTGCCGGTGACGAACAGCTCGTAGCCGGACACGTCGAACGGCTGCTCGAACATCGCCATCAGCTTCTCGGCCACGCAGGTCGCGCCGTGCATGCCGTCGACGTCTTCCAGCAGCACGATGAATTCGTCGCCGCCCAGGCGCGCGAGCGTATCCCCTTCGCGCAGGCAGCGCGTCAGCGCGGCGGCGGCCTGCTTGAGCAGCTCGTCGCCCACGTGGTGGCCCAGCGTATCGTTGACGTTCTTGAAGCGGTCCAGGTCGATGAACAGCACCGCCAGCTGTTCGCCATCGCGCTCGGCGCGCGTCATCGCGTGGCGCAGGCGGTCGTGGTACAGGATGCGGTTGGGCAGCGCGGTCAGGGGATCGTGGTGGGCCAGATGGTCGAGCTGGTCCTGCGATTCGCGCGCGCGCGTGATGTCGCTGAACACGCACACGTAATGGGTGGTGGCGCCGGCGTCGTCGCGCACCGCCGAGACGGTCAGCGCCTCCAGGTAGGCTTCGCCGTCCTTGCGCGTGTCCCAGATCTCGCCGCGCCAGAAGCCGCTCGCACCCAGTTGCCGCCACAGCGCCTCATACAAGGCCTGGTCGTTGCGGCTGCCGCGGGTCAGGCTCGATTCGCGCCCCAGCGCCTCGTCCTCGGCATAGCCGGTGATGGTGCTGAAGGCGGGATTGGTGGCCACGATGCGGCCATGCACGTCGAGCACCATCACGCCGTCGGCGATGTGTTCCAGCACATTGGCCGACAGGCGCAGCTTTTCTTCGGCCAGCTTGCGCTCGGTGATGTCGGCGAATACCCAGATGCTGCCGTCGTCGGGGTGGTCCGGGTCGAGCGCGCTGCCGCTCAGCAGGCACCAGAACAGGCTGCCGTCGCGGTGGCGCACCTGGCGCTCGTCGCCCAGGTCCATGCCGCGCTCGAGCCGCGGATACTGTTCCAGCCCGGTGCGCTCGTAGGCGGCGCGATCCGGGTACAGGATCTCGGTCGACTGGCCGTCCATCTCGCCCTCGGCATAGCCCAGCAGCTGTTCGCCGCGGCGGTTGCTCGAGACGATGCGACGGCCGCGCACGAACAGCACGCCGAACATCACGTTGTCGAGGATGGCGCCCTGCTCGCTGAGCAAGGCCTCGATGCGCATCTCGTTGTGCCGGCGCTCGCTGATATCGGCGATGATGCCATCCACCCGTACGCCGCCGCCCTCCGCCAAGGCCTCGCCCGGCGCGACATCGGGCTGCACGTCCTGCGGCTGGCCGTTCTCCTGCACCCAGCGCTCGACGCCGTGGGCGCCGATGATCCGGTACTCCATCTGGTAGGCGCGGCCGTTGCGCACCGCAGCCTTGACGGTGCGGTAGTAGTCGCGCCGGTCTTCGGGGTGGACGATGGCGGCCCAGTCGTCGGTGGTGGCGCACATGAAGCGCGCCGACGGGTAGCCGGTGATGTCCTCGATCGCGTCGCTGACGAATTCGACCGCGCCGCCGGCGCGTACGCGGAACACCGCGCCCGGGACCTGGGTGACGATGGTGCGGAACTGCTTCTCGCGGCGAGCGATGTCGGCGAACAGATCGCGGATCGCCAGGCGCATGCGCTCCATCTGTTCGCCCAGGCGCCCCAGTTCATCCGGGTCGGACAGGGCCAGGGGGGTGTCAAAGTCGCCGCGCGCCAGCCGGTCCGAAAAACGCATCAGGCTGCGCAGCGGCGACAGCAGGCGGCGCCGCAGCAGCAAGGCGATCAGCAGCAACGAGACCGCCAGCTGCAGCGCCAGCACCAGTGCGTAGTTGAGCTGCTTGGCGCGCAAGTCCTGGCTGTTGCGGAAGTCGTCCATCTCGAGCACGACGCTGCCGATGGTTTCGCCGCGCACGACGATCGGGCGTTCGGCGCGCAGCACCTTGCCCAGCGGGCGCGCCGCCGCGCGCAGCTGCAGCGCGCTCGCTCCTTCCGGATCGCGCACCTCGACCGCCACCACGGACGGGTCGCGCATCATCGAATCGAGCAGGGGACGGGCGGCGTCCATATTCATGTTCCAGGCCGATTCCTGCATGCCCAGCGCCAGGATGTCGGCATTGCGCTGCAGCGCCTCGTCCAGCGCGGAGCGCGCCGCCGCCCGCTCCTGCACGCCCATCAGCAGGTAGCTGCCCACCGCCGCCGGGCCAAGCAGGCCAACGAACACCACCAGCAGCAGCGCGCCATACAGGGAATGGCCGTACAGGCCGCGTAATCGGTACAGCAGGGTGCGGGTAGCGTGGAGCGAACTGGGCATGGGCTCGGTTGCGGGGCCAGGGTCGGGAGCGACGGGATGGCAGGATTATGCACAGTTGCTTGCTGCGCGTCACTAAGAACCTATGCCGATCGGTGGAACCCGCTGCTGGCGCGCCCATCCAGGCAGCTGCCGGGACTGCGGGCGGCGGGGTGTCGGCGCCACGCCACAGGACGCGCTATGATGGGGCATCTTTCAAAGGAGAAGCTGATGAGTCACTCCCTGTACGCGGCATCGGTGCCCGTATTCCGTCAATTGCTCGGCAGCCTCGCGGCGGTGCTGGAAAAGGCCGAGGCCCACACGCTGGCCAACCGCATCGAACCGGACGCGCTGCTGCAGGCCAGACTGTTCCCCGACATGTTTCCGCTGGCGCGCCAGGTACAGATCGCCACCGATTTCGCCAAGGGCGCAAGCGCGCGCCTGGCCGGCGTCGAGCCGCCGCGCTACGAGGACAGCGAACATACGTTCGCCGAGCTGCAGCAGCGCATCAGCAAGACCCTGGGATTCATCGACGCCCTGGCGCGGGCGGATGTCGAGGCCGGCGCGACCCGTGCGATCGTGCATGGCAGCGGCGAGCGGGCGCGCCATTTCGACGACGGCGCGCGTTATCTGACCCATTTCGCGCTGCCGCAGTTCATGTTCCACGTGACGGCGGCATATGCCATCCTGCGCCATAACGGCGTCCCGATCGGCAAGAAGGACTTTATCGGCGCCTATTGATCCAGCCGCTCAGGTATTCCGGCGCGGGTAGCCCTGCGCCAGGATACGCTGCCACACCGCCTCCTTGGCCTCGGGGCTCATCGACACCCAGTGGGCGACTTCAGCGACCGTGCGGCCGCAGCCGCGGCAAACTTCGTCGAAGGTGGTGGAGCACACCGCCACGCATGGGGTGTCGGCACGCTCCGGCAGCGGCGCCGGCGCGCCGGGATCAAGCGGCGGGGCCGACATCGAGCTTGTCCCAGCCATCATGGCCGAGCTTTTCCATGGTCTCGATATTCTTCTCGAAGATCTGTTCCGCCTCCGGGAAAGCCTCGACCGCGCGCGCGATGCTGTCCTCGCGCAGCAGGTGCAGGATCGGGTACGGCGCGCGGTTGGTGAAGTTCGAGATGTCGTTGGCGTCGGTGTCGGCGAACTGGTAATCCGGGTGGAAGCTGGCCACCTGCAGTTCGCCCTCGAGCTGCATGTCTTCCACGGCCACGTCGGCCACGTCCAGGAACTCGTTGTAGTCCTCGAAATCGGTCAGCACGAATGGGTGGATCAGCAGCGTGGTGTCGATCTCGGCGGCCGGCGTATCCGACAGGCGCTGCAGCTCGTCCATCAAGGTTTCGAGCAGTTGCTCCGGCGTCGTGGCGGGCGCGACGACGTAGCGCACCTGCTCCTTGACGTAGACGGCTTTGGCGAACGGACACAGGTTCAGGCCGATGACGGCGCGCTCCAGCCAGTTGCGGGTGGCGGCGACGATGGCGTCGTCGTCGACATTCAGGGTCGGGTTGCTCATGGTGATACTTTCAATGGCATGGCGTACAGCGAAAGCAGGATTGTACGCATTCTTTGCGCGGCCTCATAGAATGCCGCCTGCATGGGATTATGGTTTGCCAGACACGGCAGTGACGGGCAACGGCGCCGTACCCCCGCCAACCCGGCAATATTCGTGATACTGGCGTCATCTTCTGTTTTCATGATGCCAACTCTCAAGATCGAAGACCGTTCTTTTAATTGTAACGAGGGCGACATACTTCTTGACTGACTCGACGATTGATTCGTACACTGCCTCCTTGTCCTAGGTCAGTTCATTCCCTGAACGCAACATTGGAACGCCATGCTCGACACGAAACGCTCTACTTTCGCCCTCGCTGCGCTGGCCCTGCTGGCAGCCGCGCCGCTGTGCCAGGCGATGGATGCCGCCCCGCTGTCGGCCGCCCAGACCGCGAACGGCGCTGCCCGCCCCGCCCTGCCACAATCGTTGACGCCTGCGAACCTGGCTTCCGCCGACGAGTACCGCGAGACCGACGTCTGGGGCCGTATCCGCAGTGGCTATGCGATTCCCGACCTGAGCAATGCGCTGGTGACCCGCCATGCGCAGTCCTATGCGGCGCATCCGGGCAACCTGTCGCGCATCTCCGGGCGCGCCTCGCCATACCTGTACCACGTGGTGTCGGAACTGGAAAAACGCGGCATGCCGACCGAACTGGCGCTGCTGCCGGTGATCGAATCGGCCTTCAACCCGCAAGCCATGTCGAGCGCCAACGCCGCCGGCCTGTGGCAGTTCGTGCCGGGCACCGGCAAGGATTTCGACCTCAAGCAGAATATGTTCAAGGACGAGCGGCGCGGCGTGATCGCCTCGACCGATGCCGCCCTGACCTATCTGCAGCGCCTGTACACGATGTTCGGCGACTGGCCGCTCGCCCTCGCTGCTTATAACTGGGGCGAAGGCAATGTCCAGCGCGCCATCAAGAAGAACCAGGCGGAAGGCAAGCCGACCGATTTCGAGAGCCTGGCCGAACTGATGCCGCTCGAGACCCGTAACTACGTACCCAAGCTGCAGGCGGTCAAGAACGTCGTGGCCAATCCCGGCCAGTACGGCGTGACCCTGCCGGCGATCGACAACCAGCCCTATTTCACGACGGTCGACAAGACCAGCGACATCGACCTGGCCGTCGCGGCCCAGCTGGCCGAAATGTCGATCGACGAGTTCAAGGCGCTCAATCCGCAGTTCAAGAAGCCGGTCATCATCGGCGGCGCGCAGACCAAGATCCTGCTGCCGAAGGAAAACGCCGAGAAGTTCCATATCAACCTGGCGCAATGGGGCCATGCGCTGTCTACCTGGACCACGCACAAGATCACCGGCGCCCGTGTCAGCATCGCCCAGCTCGCCTCTAAATTCGGGACCACGCCGGAAGTGCTGCGCCAGGCGAATAACATTCCGGCGCAATCGCGCCTGAAAGCCGGCTCCACGATCCTGGTGCCGAAGACCTCGGCGTCCAGCCACAACGATATCGCCGAGAGCATCATCGACAACGCCGTGGTCGCATTCGAAGCCGATCGCGGCAATGCCAAGCGCAGCGCCTCGCGCTTCAAGACCAAGGCCGGCGTGAGCAAGAACAGCAAGCGCATCGCCCGCAATACCTCGTCCAAGCGCAAGCAGCGCTGATCCGCGTCGCGCGCTGTGCGCGGCATGCCGTCAAAATTGCTTGACGGCATCAACCGCACAGTTTTGCGATGCTGCGTGCAGGTTTTCCGAAAAACCTGTATAGTGCTGTTTGTGCGCTGCGACATAACACCCGCTTCAGGCCGGTAACAGCAGCGTCAGCAGTAAAACAAGCAGCACCGCAAACCCCAGGCAGCTCGCCAAGAGCGCCTTTCCAAAGCCCCCCGCCCTGTGTGTCGCAATCAGACACCGTCCCGGCGCAAAGCTTTTGTGCCGAAATTTCTTTCATTACTGAGTCATTTCGTTTGTTGGTTCGCGTTGCATTTTTTCGTTCGCGCCTTCCGTGCGAGCGCAGATGATTTATTCCGAAAGTACAGAACACATGAGTTTTGAAGCACTAGGCCTTCACGCGTCCCTCGTCCAGGCAGTTGCCGACACCGGCTACACCACCCCGACCCCGGTCCAGGCGCAAGCCATTCCCGCCGCTATCGCCGGCCGCGACCTGCTGGTCTCGTCGCAGACCGGTTCGGGCAAGACCGCTGCCTTCATGCTGCCGGCCCTGAACAAGCTGGCCAATGCCGAGCCTGCTCCTGCCGGCAAGACCGCTGCGCAAGAAGCGCAGGCTGCCAAGGCACGCGGCGAGCGCGTCCGTTTCAAGCCAGCCCAGCCAAAAATGCTGGTGCTGACCCCGACCCGCGAACTGGCCCTGCAAGTGACCAGCGCGACCGAGCAGTACACCGCCCACATGCGCCGCCTGCGCTGCGTCTCGATCCTGGGCGGCATGCCGTATCCTAAGCAGATGCAGCTGCTGGCCAAGAATCCGGAAATCCTGGTCGCGACCCCGGGCCGCCTGATCGACCATATGGAGTCGGGCAAGATCGACTTCTCGCAGCTCGAGATCCTGGTGCTCGACGAAGCCGACCGCATGCTCGACATGGGCTTCATCGACGACATCGAGAAGATCGTCGCCGCGACCCCATCGAGCCGCCAGACCATGCTGTTCTCGGCCACCCTCGATGGCGTCGTCGGCAATATGGCGCGCCGCATCACCACCGATCCGATGACGATCCAGATCGCCAGCGCGACCAACCGCCACGAGAACATCTCGCAGCGCGTGCACTTCGTCGACGACCTGTCGCACAAGAACCGCCTGCTGGACCACCTGCTGCGCGACGAATCGATGGACCAGGCCGTGGTCTTCACCGCCACCAAGCGTGACGCCGACATGATCGCCGACCGCCTGAACATCGCCGGTTTCGCGGCTGCCGCACTGCATGGCGACATGCACCAGGGCGCCCGTAACCGCACGCTGGACAGCCTGCGCCGCGGTAGCGTGCGCGTGCTGGTCGCCACCGACGTCGCCGCGCGCGGCATCGATGTGCCGAACATCACGCACGTCGTCAACTACGACCTGCCGAAGTTCCCTGAAGACTACGTGCACCGCATCGGCCGTACCGGCCGTGCAGGCCGCAACGGCGTCGCGATCTCGCTGGTGAACCACGCCGAGAACATGAACGTGCGCCGCATCGAGCGCTTCACCCGCCAGCCGATCCCGGTCAATGTCGTGGAAGGCTTCGAGCCGAAGCGCAGCGCGTCGCCAGCGCGTGCGGGCGCCCGTCCGGGCTGGAAGCCTGGCGACGGCCGCACTGCAGGCAAGCCGGCCCAGCGCGGCTTCGGCAAGCCGAGCGGCCCACGTGAAGGCGGTTACGCCGACCGTGCGCCTGGCGCCGCCGACAGCCGCTACGCCGACCGCGGTCCGCGTGAAGCCGGCTTCGCCTCGCGCACCCCGAGCAGCGCACCACGTGCCGGCGGCTACACCGCCGGCGCAGCACGCGCACCGAGCGGCCCGCGCGAAGGCCAGGGCCAGCGCCGCGAAGGCGGCTACAAGGGCGCCCACCCGCGCTCGATGGACGGCGCACGCCGCTCGTTCGGCGAATAAGCCGGCGGCTGCATGACCCAAGAACGGCTGCCTCGGCAGCCGTTTTTTTATGGCGCTGTCACCATTGGCCGTGGTCGGGGATCGAATCGCCCAGCTGATTCGAGGACCAGCTACCTGGGCTGGCGCTGGGCGCTCGATGGCAAGCGCATCACATGCGTCGAACAATGATTGCGCATCCCATTCGGCGTCATCGACAGCCATTGAAGACAGCGCCTTTTATCAACAGCCAACGCTGACAGCGCCATTTTCATGCGCCCGCTATAATCGCCCCTCCCGCCTGTCCCGCTGCCGCAATGCCCCGTCCCCGCATCCTCATCGTCAGTCCCGCCGCCGCCAGCGACAATAACGGCAACTGGCAGAGCGCCAGCCGCTGGGCGCGCTTCCTGCGCGCCCGCTACCGGGTCGACATCGCGTCCGCCTGGGCGCCGGGCGACGCCGCACCCGAGCTCCTGATCGCCCTGCACGCGCGCCGTTCGGCGACGTCGCTGGCCGCCTTTCGCGCCGCCTGCCCGCAGCGGCCCACGCTGCTGGTCCTGACCGGCACCGACGTCTACCGCGACATCGACCACGACGCCAGCGCGCGCGCCTCGCTCGCGCAGGCCGGCGCCATCGTCGTGCTGCAGGCCGACGCCCTCGCGCGCCTGCCGCCTGCCGCGCGCGCCAGGGCCAGCATCATCCACCAGTCGGCGCCGCCGCTGGCGCCGTATGCCGGGCCGGCGCCGCGCCAGGCCGGCGTCTGCATGATCGGCCACCTGCGGCCAGAGAAAGATCCGCTCACCTTCATGCGCGCGGCCAGCCTGCTGCAGCGGCGCGACCTGCGCCTGACCCATATCGGCGGCGCGCTGGCGCCGGAACTGGGCGCCGCCGCCGCGCGCGAAGCGAGCGTGAATCCGCACTACCGCTGGCTCGGCGCCCTGCCCCGCGCCCGCACCCGCCAGCACCTGAAACGCAGTCACGCGATGGTGATCGCGTCGGCGATGGAGGGCGGCGCCAATGTCATCATCGAGGCCGTCACCTGCGGCGTGCCGGTGCTGGCCTCGGACATCGGCGGCAACCGCGGCATGCTGGGCGAGGATTACGCCGGCTATTTTCCCTTAGGGGACGCGGCCGCGCTGGCGCGACTGATCGCGCGCAGCGTCGACGACCCCGCGTTCCACGCGCGGCTGAAAGCCCAGTGCGCCGGGCGCGCTGCGCTATTCGCCCCGGCCGCCGAGCAAGCGCTGCTGCGCGACTTGGTGGATAATCTGCTCTCCGCCCATTTCAACGACCATCGGACAACCCCATGAGCAACAGCGACCAACCCATCAAACTCACCGCGTTCTCGCACGGCGGCGGCTGCGGCTGCAAGATCGCGCCCGGCGTGCTGGCCGAGATCCTCAAGAACTCGAGCGGCTTCCCGGTGCCGAAAGAGCTGATGGTCGGCATCGAGACCGCCGACGACGCGGCCGTCTACAAGCTCAATGACGAGCAGGCGCTGATCGCGACCACCGATTTCTTCATGCCGATCGTCGACGACCCGTTCGATTTCGGCCGCATCGCCGCCACCAACGCCATCTCGGACGTGTACGCGATGGGCGGCACGCCGATCATGGCGCTGGCGCTGGTCGGCATGCCGATCAACAAGCTGCCGCTCGAGACCATCGGCCAGATCATCCGCGGCGGCGAATCGGTGTGCGCCGACGCCGGCATCCCCATCGCGGGCGGCCACACGATCGACTCCGTCGAGCCGATCTATGGCCTGGTGGTGCTGGGCCTGGTGCATCCTTCCAAGGTCAAGAAGAACAGCGGCGCCCGGGCCGGCGACGTGCTCATCCTCGGCAAGCCGCTCGGCGTGGGCGTACTGTCGGCCGCACTCAAGAAAGACCAGCTGGACGCGCAGGGCTATGCCGCGATGATCGCCAATACCACCAAGCTGAACAAGCCGGGCCGCCTGCTGGCCGACATGGGCGGCGTCAACGCCATGACCGATGTCACCGGCTTCGGCCTGCTGGGCCACCTGCTTGAACTGGCGCGCGGCGCCCAGCTGCGGGCCCAGCTCGACATGCCGGCGATCCCGCTGCTGCCCGGCGTGCTGCAGCTGGCGCACGACGGCTTCTTCACCGGCGCCTCGGGCCGCAACTGGGATGCCTACGGCAAGGACGTCGCGCTGGCCGAGTCCATCACCGCGGCCCAGCGCGCCTTGCTGACCGATCCGCAAACCTCGGGCGGCCTGCTGGTGTCGTGCGCCCCGTCGGCGGTGGACGAGGTGTTGGCGCTGTTCACGCGCGAAGGCTTCGGCGACGCCGCCGTGATCGGCCGCATGGCGGACGGCGCGGCGGGGGTGACCGTCAACGCTTGACGAGGTCGAGCGACCGGCCGCGCCCGGGCAGCCGGAACAGGTCCGGATCGCATCCGGGCTGGCCCAGCACCGGCGACAGGCGCAGTTCTACGCCATCGAGCACGATGCGCGCTGCCGGCCATTGCAGCAAGGCGTGGCGCGCGCCACCGGTGTCAGGCGCCGCCGGCGCCAGCCAGCTCAGGCCCGCCAGTCCGCGGTCGACCAGCCCGCCGCACCAGGCCTGGCTCACGCGCACGCCGACGCGGTAGCCGACGGCGCCGCCCAGCGCCATCCGCCCCCGATCAGGTAGTTGCGCACCACGCCATCCAGGTCGGCGCGCGCCGCCTGCTCGCTCATTCCGAAATAGATCGCCGTGCCGGGCGGCTGGCCAGCGGCCCGCGCCAGCCGCTGCGCCTGCGCGCCGTCGAGCAGTCCCTGGCGCCGCGACAAGCGGTCCAGGCCGGCGCCGCCGTCCCACAGCGCCCCGATGCACAGGCCCGCGCCGCACAGGGCGCGCGCTTCGCGCGCACCCAGATTGCAGGCCGGATCGCGGCTGTAGCGGCGCATCACGAAGTCGACGCCGCGCCGGCGCAGCGCCACGCCATGACGGGCGATATCGAACGGCGAGTCGCAGCCCCTGAGCGCGGCCATGGCGCCGCGCCTAGGGAAGCACTGATTTATTCACGAGGGCGGACTTGGCCGCAAAAATAGGCGTCCTGCGGCGTTGCAAAATCTTGCAATAGCTAGCTATTGCTGCGA
>Ga0265780_10002960_pt1 | contig 22679 bp, 23 predicted proteins | sample P1T30metagenome_FD_192432 | JGI IMG/M metagenome (GOLD analysis project Ga0265780, IMG submission 192432) | Plant litter microbial communities from East Loma Ridge, Irvine, California - P1 T30 | ecosystem: Environmental > Terrestrial > Plant litter > Unclassified | place: USA: California...
CACATGCGACAATAAAACCTTCAATCACATTAGCCAATGAATAATACATCGAAGGATGCTGGAACTTGCCGGGCAGTAACCACTAAGGTAGAAACTGAAGCCAGTGTGAATGCTGTGATCTCGATCGTTGAACGCTGCAAAGATGTAGGTATAAGGTTAGTGTCAAGCCAACTACACTTCATCAATACGTACCATGTCATGCGGCTTGAACATTGTCGCCGCCATGTTAGCTGGCAAGCACCCCTATGGTGAGGCGTCGAGAAGCAAAGAAAAGCTCAAGTAAGCGGTACGGTTGCGTGGGAGTCGAAGGGCATTTCAGTGAAGCGGCTGATCTGCATGTCCCAAGATCGGCCCAGGCCTAATGTTGGACTGAAGGATTCGCCGGGGGAGTGCATGACGGGTCGAGCACAAGCCATCCGCCAGAAATGTGGCTTGCACCACGGTAGTGGTTCTTGTCAAACCGGGATCATACATGCGCAGTATTCGGAGTGCGCTATATCTCTCTTCCCTTCGAGCCTCCAGGTACATAAGGAAAGCGTTCCATCAACCAGATAACTAGAATGGCCAGGCGAAACGACGACATATGAGCCACTGCCGTCGAGTTGACTGACTACGCCTCAGGGCACGGCCCGAGGTGCATCTTGTCAGCATATGCAGAACACTTCAGTATTCTGCCTGCAAGTTCCTTCCCGACCAATACGTAGCTGTGGTACGCAGGAGATGGGCAACAGGAGGGCGTTTCCTTAGCTGTATGAGCAGTAGCGACAGCTCAACAGTGCTAATGTAGTCTTTCGGAGGTCGTGTTGGCATCTCACGGATGACATCGTATCGCGACCGTGGTAGAAGTTGCGTGCGCTGATAGGAACATTGATCCCAGCGACCAGGGAGCGAATGCATACTGGATCCTGAACGGGAGGAGGCCGGCATGTACTTTTCGATTCTGCCTCGTCTCCACGAGGTGAGTTCTACCCGCCTCCGGATCTCAGCGGTGTATGTAGGGGTATGGACGGCGACTCCACGTGGAGTGTTGGTGGGTGACGCACACACCTACTTTGTGGACGGCATAGAGTGTACCTGGTACGCGACTACTCACATCAAACCTTTCACCCTCTCAGGTGCTTATTTGGACAGTCTTCGTTGCAATCACAGTGCTTGCTGTAGCATCGTCCTTGTGTCATTGCCCCAGCAGCTGGCTCCAAAGATCTAGGGCACAGATAGTCAAACAATGCAGATTGCAATGGCGCATTGTCAACTTGTGGATATGGTACCTATTGTATGGCAGAGAAATTGCAGGTCGGATCACGGAGACGGTGAGAATTGTTCTTCGTCAAGGAGTTCTCCGTTGCATTCGTCGTACAACTGCGGTCTGATGGACTGATGCAAAGTGGAATAAATCATGGCAGGCCATCGCGTGTGGTGGAGGTGAAACAACAAATAATTAAAGAGCAAACACAACAGCGTCATGTGGAGGGTGTTGATCGGCAACGATGATCGTTTGGGGTGTATTCATCAACGGTGCTTGGCAAGATGGCTGTGCCTGAAACTGCCCAGGTGACAGCTGGGGATCGCCCAGCGGTGGGCACGTCTCAAGGGCCGGCGCCGTACTGAAATTTTCGCTTATGTTACATTGCATCTTGCTTGCTAGTTAGCAGTTTGTATAAGCGGTTAATATTCTCCACCACAACGCCCTTATGTACGCTCGCAGCACTACCACGACTATACCACAGAACCCAATATGTAGCAAGCTAACAAATTACTATGTAAAGAATATTGCAGCTTCTTTGAGAGAATCTCTTGTATGCAGCAATAGTGCTATTTTTTTTTGTTGTTGTGTCAGAGGTTACACCGGCGCATCAACACCAAATCTTGCACCACCTCTGCACCACTTTACAGCACTTACATCGAAATTCTGTTCCAGTCAAAATGACTGCAGCACTGCAATTAGTTGGTGTAGCTCATCTTACGATAAACGCTTGGTGTGGTGGCTGTAGCAGGTGGTATTCTCACTTCTATCTCGCAATGGATGAGATGGGAGTTTCCAGGTTATTTTCGTAAAATACGCCTTGGCGCGTCGGCCCTTGAGACGTGCCCCGGCGGTTAGCTACGTCATGTCGAGGAAGGAACGTTCGGACACCTCTCTCGAGCTCACACGCACAGAACCGTCAGTGGACGACACCATCGCTAGTCGTGTACCCGATATGGTTGTCTAGGTAGATTGCATCCTATAGCACTGCGAACGTGCCTGCAGCAAATCGCTCGGACTGTACCGGTACCTGGTGACCACCCTACCCCCACTTAAAACCTGGCACAGTATCTTTGGCCGCGAGAGACTGAGCCCCGCCTCCAACGACCTCTTGCACCATCTCGCTCGCAAACACGCTTACAACTGACTTATATCCGTCCCTAGTCGCACTTCTCGTAAGCATCTGCACTGAAGATTCCAACGCGACCATGAGTGCAAGACCAGCAAATGCAACCGACGGCACTGCACCGGCTACACCTCTCATACACGAAAGCGGGCCAGCCGAAGAACAAGACACCAGTCTGTTGACAAAGGGGAAGAAGATTCTCGGCTTGGGCAAGAAGAAAGAAGGCACGGGGGTTGAAGCCGAGGAACAGTCCACCATGTCTCCAACATCCGCCCCTACACTCCTACCATCGCCACCTGTTACAGATCAGCGAGCCTCACCGCGGGGTAGTCCCCGTATGCGCCCCGTGGCAATCGGTGCTTCACCCAATCGCCGAAGTATGGTGAGGTCAGCCTCGCCCGGTCTGCACTCGCCCGCGTCTTCCGCCATCTTCGAGCGCAACGTACAAGAGCCCGAAGAGTCATCCGCTATACCCGCACACATCAAGACGGAAGATCACATTCCACCAGCTCTGGATGCGTCGTCGCTGGCCATTACAGATGATCACCTGAACGTCGATGAGGTAGAGATTCTTACGCATCCAGCACATCAGCCGGCATCGACCGCCGTAGCTGGAGGCATGGCAGACTCGGTGTACTCGCAGTCTCTGGCGCCTGACGAGTCAATGGCTTCCAGCCACGCCGATATGAATGAGCCTACTTCAAACTACGGTTCCGTGGACATGAACGATCCACGCCGGCTGAGCTTCATCTCCTTTGCAGACGTTGTGCAGGCTGAGCACGTGGAGCAAGACAGGGAGATGCTGGGCTCCAGCGAGGCACTCCAGTATCAAAGCCTTGCCTCAACCGCCAATGAGACTTCCCCAGTAAGGTCTCCGGCGTCGTCGCGTGGCATGAGCGTATCTCCGCCTACGAGCGGCACGACATCTCCACGGTTCGGAGACACTGTACGGTCGCACGGAAGCCCTCACGGTGGTGCGAGCAGCCCCCCACTCGGCAGCGTCGAGCCTCCACTCCAGGTGGAAACGATGCGGCAAGCGCTGCAACAGACGCATGCTGGCGATCTCGGTGGCCACAAGTCGCAGCCGTTGAGCCCAGTCGAAGACAGCAGCGCAGATCAGCCAGGACTGAAGCGATGATGTACGAACGCTGAACGCCAAACTTGGCGACTAAAAAAAAGAGAACCGGCGTGCAGGCTTTGCTGTCTTGTCGATGCGATAGCAACAATTTCTACGATCCGTGGAGGACAATCCGGGCACCGTTGACGCAACAGCGGTGAGGGTGGAATCACGTAGGTTTAGGGAGCAATATGTTTTCTGGTATGTTTACGGAGCTTATTGGGCGGTTTTATATCCATTTGGGAATTATTTTAGGGTGACGGTATCTTGCTTCAATTGCAGTTGTCGATCTTTGTCCTTCAACTCACACTCAGCTGCGAAGGCATTCGCGCCACCAGCTTCAGGTGAACCCCACCCGTTTGCACACAGCGACTAGGGAGCTAGGCGAGGCGCGGGCTGAGGTCAGATGGCCTACGGAAATTTTCTCTTCGCTTCTGGTGACGATCTCCAGCATTGCGCATCTCGCTGTGTTCCTTGCAGTGCCATACGCCTACAAGTGTTGAGTGTTTGCCACCGTCTGCGTCGCTTGCAACATTCCGTGGTTCATTCGCTAGCCCCTGTATGAACTGCTTCCTCGGCGGGCATCTTCGTGGAGGGGAAGACGACGATGCTCAGCTCGCACGCTCACTTGCATCTGAGATAGATGAGCAATCCGGCGGCTTGCACCGCACAATGACCATAGCGCGCGCATTAGCAGCGTCCTCCAAGCTGTTCGGACGCGCAGGCCAGTAATGGGCCGGTGACAGGCCGTGTGTTAAGTGAAGGCTGTGAAGGCCATCGGTCAAGCTATTCCCGCAGTCGTCGTCTCCGCGATCAACCTGCTGCAAGTGCCCTGCCAAGTTCCTAGTGGCTTCAAGGGTCCCGCAGCAGGCGAGTTGGATATCTGTATGCGAGACTTGACGAAGACGCCGTTTCTCTGCATTCTCGTGAGGCATGCCATCTGCCACGCACCAGGAGACAACGGCTGCTTTCTTTTTCGGCCCATTCGGTAGGAGCGGGCCGGCTCGTGTCTCGTTACCACCACCGGCGGCCTTTCTCCATCTGCGGCGGAGGTGCTCCACGCGCATCGATTCGACGGGCGCGTAAGCAGACATCTGGACGACATCGTGCGAGTGCTGGGCTAGCACCGGGTCGTTCCTGCCTATTCTCAGGCAAGGCAAGACCCTCACTATCTGACCGTGCCTGCCACGGGTGCGCTGTTTGCTCCTTCCAGAAGGCGCACAGCAGATGGATCAGCAACGACGGCAGCGGAGGGAGACGAGCGCTGCAGAGGCCACGCAGGCCGTCTACGGCACCATTCGCGCCGTCACTCCAGAGGACGATGCGCCGCCCTTTGGCTCCTCGCCGCCGCAGTCGCCCTCGCACTCGCAGTCTTCTCGCAGCGGACACCCTCGAAACGCCGCCCGCGCGCACACGACCGACGCCGAGTACGCATACCGGAATGGCAGAGACCGCGAGCAGGGCAGCCACCGGCCGCGGGGGCGCACGCTGGAGGAGAGGAGCACGCGAGACAGGTCGCCGCCCGACTCGTTCATGACGGGACGAAACCGCATCGGCTCCGTCAATAGCGCCTCGTCCAAGTCGTCCAACTTCCACAGCCTCGAGGAGAGCATCGTCATCACGAGCATAGGACACCCTTCGACCATCTCCCCACCCTCGCAGCCGCCGCGCACCACGAGCAACACCAGCCGCGGCCGCCTGTTGAAGCAGCCGCCGCGCCCTGCATCGCCCTCCACCTCTGCCTCCACCGCCTCCCAGACGGGTGCGCCGCCCGACACGTGGAAATCGCCCGTGCCGGCCTCGGACGCAAGGAAGCTCAAGGCCCTCATGCGCGCCACGTGCGGGAAGATGCAGGGTCTCTTGGCCTTCAGGCGCGGGGACACCAATCCGTGGGCGCTCTCGTACTGCTACATCAACGAGGAGACGGGCAGCCTGGTCTACGAGCCCAAGAACGACACCTCGTACACGCGCACGCTGATCCCGGACCTGCGCGGTTGCCGCGTGAAGAGCGCCTATGACGGCGAGGCAAACACGGCCTACATCCACGTCGTCGTGCACAACTCGAAGCTCGAAGTCCACTTGCGGCCGCCGACACAGGAGGAGTTCGACTCTTGGTTTGCCGCGCTGCTGTGTTGGTCGCCCATGCGCCCCAAGGGCATACAAAACAGGATGGCGAAGCCACAGGCTCCCGTGGTCATGGAGCGACGGCTCGCAGACAGCAGGCGGCACTCCGAGGTCTCCCTCTTGAAGGACGCACCCAAGAAGGAGGCACCCATCATCAAGGTCGGGAAGATGATCTACTGGGACACTAGTGTGACGTACAGCAATACTGGGACGCCAAAGTCGGGCTCGGGCGCGCGGCCACAGGCTTCGCGCGTGCAAAGTCATGGCTCCCGCCGCTGGAGAAGAGTGTCTTGCACGCTTCGAGAGAATGGAGAACTCAAGCTCTACTCGGATACCGACGTCACACTCGTCTCCACCGTCCAGCTCTCACAGCTGTCGAGATGTGCTGTTCAGCGCTTGGACCCTTCTGTTCTGGATAACGAGTTTTGCATTGCCATATACCCTCAGTACACTGCATCGTCTGCTGCATTATCGTTACTGCGACCAATCTTTTTATCACTGGAGTCTAGGGTTCTTTACGAAGTATGGATCGTCCTGCTACGCGCCTTCACGGTACCCCAACTATATGGGCCGAAAGTGGAATCCTTGAACGAGGAGGGTACTTTGTCGCCATCATTTGGGACGCAAGACATGTTCCGGATGGAAAAGTCGTTGTTTGTCAGGGTCATCGAGGCCAGGTTAGTGCCTCCCATCAGTCCGAAGATATCCGAAACTGGTACGCCAATCAGGCCTTCCTCCTCTGCCACCACGAATCCTGGTGGGTATCTCATCGAGGTTCTTCTTGACGGTGAGCCACGTGCGCGGACGACCGTCAAGAGTGAAGGCAACAACCCTTTCTGGCGCGAAGAGTTTGACTTTCTGGACCTCCCAGCTCTACATACAGCCTCGCTGCTACTTAAGAAACGTCCTCCAAGTTACACACGAAGCGAGAAGGCCGTGTTTGAATCGGTCATCGGCCCGGATCCGTATGCTGCAGAGGGCGGCTATGCGGGTATCAGTTTCGACCAGGCCATAGGAAAGACGGACGTTTACCTCGACGACCTGGGGCCGAATCAAGAGATGGAGAAGTGGTGGCCCATTGTGAACATGTACGGCAATAGCGTCGGCGAAGTGCTTGTCCGGATCAGCAGTGAGGAATGTGCGATACTTATGGCTCGCGACTACTACCCACTGTCCGAGCTTCTCCATCGCTTCTCGAATAGTCTCACGCTTCAGATCGCGCAAATGATACCAAACGAGCTAAAGAGGCTGTCTGAGTACTTTCTCAATATTTTCCAGGTGTCAGGCGCGGCTGGAGAGTGGCTGTGTGCTTTGGTTGAAGAAGAGATTGATGGTACGTTGAAAGAGTCGCCAGCCAGTAGACTGCGATTTAGCAAGAGACTGGGATCAAGCGAGTCAAGCGAATCGAACCTCAACACGTTCGGCTCAGCGAGCGACCGAGAGCTATTCGTCAGGGACATGGGAAACAACGCAAAGCTGGAGGCCAATCTGCTCTTCAGGGGCAACACCCTTCTTACCAAGTCACTCGACCTGCACATGAAACGTCTTGGCAAGGAATATCTCGAGGAGACGCTTAGTGAGAAGCTAAAAGAGATCAACGACAAGGACCCTGAATGCGAAGTAGACCCGAACAAAGTCACGTCCCAACACGAACTAGACCGTAACTGGAGACGCCTCATCAACTGCACCGAAGAAGTATGGCGAGCGATCTACAATTCGGTACTACGCTGCCCACAGGAGTTGCGACTTATCTTTAGGCACATAAGAGCTTGCGCGGAAGATCGATATGGCGACTACTTGAGGACTGTCAAGTACAGCAGCGTTTCTGGCTTTCTTTTTTTACGCTTCTTCGTGCCAGCAGTGCTGAACCCCAAGCTATTCGGCCTGCTGAATGGTGAGTGGACGATCTCCCCTCATTCTTATCATGTCACTAACCAAGCCAACATAGACCATCCCAAGATGCGGGCGCGACGAACGTTCACTTTGATCGCCAAGTCCCTACAAGGCCTTGCCAATATGTCGCAATTCGGCACCAAGGAGGAATGGATGGAGCCCATGAACGTCTTCCTGAATTCACATCGCCAGGAATTCAGAAAGTATCTAGACGACATCTGCTCGATATCCACAACTTCATCGCCGGCTCCACCGATCCCTCCGTCGTACAGCACGCCCATTGCCATTCTTCATCGCCTTCCGCCCACATTTAAGGAAGGGTTCCCGTCCCTTCCTTACCTTATTGACCATTCACGCAATTTCGCCATGTTGGTCAACCTCTGGCTCGACAACACCCAAAAGAGTGCGCATGACATCCAGGCGGGAGATGGCGATCTTCTCCGCTTCCATAGCATCTGTATGTCCCTCAACGAGCGCACCAAGGACTGCCTCAATCGTGCTGAGCCAGCCGAGAGACCGTCTTCTTCGTTGAGCGTGAAGTGGGAAGAGCTGGTCGAGCAACTGCAAGGTGCGAACATTGAGACAGGTCGTGGTGCAGCGACACGAAACCGCAGTGCCATTCGCGAAGAAGGAAATGAGCGTCTCCCTCTGTCCTCGGGCAACGGTGAGGAGATGTCTTCTTCGTCAACAAGCACGCCCATCGCTATGAGACCACCAACAAAAACGCGACACAAACAAAATTCCAGCATCTCAGCATCTCAGAGTTCCCTGAAAAGCAACAGCTCTGCTACCGTGTCGTATGCCAATCCATTCACAACGACGAAGGGCTGGTCGAATCGCTACGCACCCTCTCCACAGGAATCCACCTCTGCATCGGCTTCCGCTAGTGCATCCGTTTCCGCAGCTGAAGAGACACCACCCGGATCCAGTGACGGCCTACACATGGCACCAGCTCCGTCGTATCCACAAACCCTCTCACATCCTTCCGCTTCACAAAATTCCTTCAACTATTCGAATCCGAACGTCCACATCAACATGTCCAACAACAGGTCCTCGAACACAGTCGGCCCACCCCCTCGCAGTGCAGGAGGCATCAGCATCGACAACTCGGAGAATGGCAGCGTCCTAGAAGAAGAATACACGACCGCTCTCCCAGCCTTCTCCAAAGAAAAAGAGCCCAAAGACCGCGAACGCAAAGACCGCGGAATAACCGGTGTCCTCCGCTTCCCACGCAAACGAAAAGACAAGGAGAAAGGCAAAGACCGCGACCGCAGCGCCGACCGCAATAGGAGCGGCTCCGCGCTTGGCGAAAACCAACACGGCAGTCTGAGGGCCAAGGGCTCACAACGCGAAAAGCACGAGAGAGGGGAGAGGACCGAGGACTTATGACTAGAAGGCCTGAGTCGACATGGGTGGTTCAGCGGTGGCATTCAGCAGCTGGATCGGTCGCCTCAGGCTACGCCGAATAAGCAGGAGATGAAACGGCGAAAGAGCGCGGGGGAGTTGTTGAGCAAGGCGTCGCCGAAGCCGACGTGAGGAGGGAGGTTCACAGGACCAAGTCATCCAGTGGAAAGAGACGGTGGCGACCAATCCGCACAAGATCATCTGGCAGCACTGGCCCATCCCCTCCTTCTACACGATCTTCTATCTGCAATGGGGAAACTTGTCCCCAGGGAAAAGCTTGTGTCACAAACAGACAGGCATGTCGCATTGCATTGTGTGAAGGCGTTTTGAGCGTGGTTTGGCGGGTTTTGCTATTTTCGCGTCATGATTATGCTTTGCGTTTAGAGCGTATGAATCTTGCTGTTAGGAGGCGGATTAGATAGATGGTGGGTGGATGTATGTAGGGTCGCTTATACATATATATATATATTATGAGATGAGGTTCTGCACGATTGGTTGGTGGTGGCTGTGTTGGTGGGAATGTGATCGTGCTCATTGTCATCACTCCTTACTACGTTCAAGTTTTCTATTCACTCACTTCACTATTGCAAGACAAATTACACTCAAAGAGCTAAATACTAATGAAAGCACCGTCTGACATCGAAATCGAAAATCGTCAATCGGCAACCGAGCTGTACGAGTGGCTTTCCTCGATGCGGCTTGCTTCGCCCCACTGGCTTGCGCACGTGCAGCACATGTGAGACTGCGCACCCGAACGAGAAGGCGCTGCGGCTGAGAGGCTTATGCAGCGTGTTGGATCCGGGGGAGAGGGGCGGTGTTCGAGAGGTATAAGTGGTGCGCGATGGGGTCTTGTGCTGTGCGCTGGTTTTGAGGGTTTTTGACATTACACGGTTGAAGGGTTCCTTGGCATCTGAGCGTTGCGATCTATTGGGACTACGATTACGATTAGACAGATTGATTTTGACTGCTAGAACGGGGCTTCATAAGTGTTGTTTGACTTTTTGGGCTTTTTGGGCTTCGCAGAGACTATTCGGAATCAAAAGAGCGGAGTAAGAGGCGGCTGTGTTGCGACACGAGGAAGCGAAAATCAGGCCACCATTCCAGAGTGGAACAAAACACCAGCGACATCCATAACCATCCATCACGAACATCGACTGCGGTCCCCATCTCGTACAACATTCGCAACTACAAAGAACTCTCCCACGGACCATGGCTTCGCCAACCCACGAGTCCTCAACCCCAGACCTACAAATACACCTCGAGCCAACATCGCCCTCCCACTCAGAACCCCTCTACACCGAAATCAGCATTCCCCTTCCCCGCCTCCCATCACCACCCCGAAACTCCACATCTTCGCTCTCCCCCCCACCACAAACACACACTCGCACCCGCGGCAGAAGTCTCTCATCCCTCTCCCCCTTCAATCGCGCACGATCATCATCTACTTCGACAACAGACCGAGTAAGCGAAGAATGGCCCCGCGTTCGACCGTCCATCTTGAAGAACCGCGAGGTAGCTACCGCCATGGATTTGGGTCATCAGAGTAAGAGGGGGAGGAGTAGTACGGTTGATGCGTTGGCTGTTGTGCCTGCTGTTTTGGTGTTGAGTGCGGAGTTGTTTACGCCTGGGGAGGAGAAGGAGGAAAAGGAGGAGAGGGGGAGGAAGAGTAGTGCGAGTGTGAGCGGGTGGGGGAGGTGGGGTGGGGGGTTGAGATGAGGGGGAGTGGGATTGGGATGGAAGGTTAATTGGGAAAGAGCGGGTGGTAGTTATGTGGTACTGACGTACACTGAAATCTGGAGCTAACGACTCTTTCCATCGTCCTTGTTCACAAGTAACTAGTGTGCAAACATGTACTCAGCCCTAATCGCAGTGGCGTGCAGCACCCTCCCCAATGCCGAGTTCTCGGCCTTATCGCAAGGACTTAAGCGCGTTGGAGAGCGTACAACCAGGATCCAACCAGGTTGCGAATCCTTCTTAGTCCAGAAACGGTAATATTGGGGGCAGGATATAAACCACGATACCAGAAACCGTAACGTTGCATCCTGAAGCCGCTGTATTTCGAAGCGCCCATGACAATGTGTCGAGCAAGGCCATGTCAGAATTGCAAGCCGGGTGTGGTACAAAGCCTTGGATGTACTAGCAGTACTTTGAACCAGCCTTGCCTTATCCTTATTATCCCATTGATAGGCTGTCTATCTCTCCAAGTTTTCTCTTTCTTCGCGCCATGGCAAACAACCAGTACGAAAACTTCCCTGAAGTCGCGCCTCACCACCATGGTTTGCACCCAATCGAGGCGCAACAACCAAACCAAGCATGGGCGCACAAAGAGCCATACACACCTACACCAGTGCCCGAGGAGAGCAAGTCAGGTCGTAGACTCTGGGGCTTGAAGCCGTGGGTATTCTGGACGTTGATCGCGGTGATCAGCATTGTTGTTATTGGGGCTTCAGTTGGCGGCGCGGTCGCCGGTACAAAGAGTAACAAGAGTGATGAGAGCATTTCACGTCCCACATCCGCAAGCCCGTAAGCACTCACACTCTCGTCCCGAACTCACATCCTCTTCCCTAACACTAACATCCCCACCCAGATCCCCCCCAACCTCAACACCAACCCCCCTCCCCGCACCCAACCCCAACCGCATAACAACAGACTGCCCCACCAGCAACGCCTCAACCTTCGCGCCCCAGGAACCCCGAAACGGCAACCCCGGCCTCCAAAACTTCTTGAAGTACTGCAACTCCAGCACCGACGGCGAGAACCTCATCTCGGCCATGGTGATTGACTTCAACAGCTGCATTGCGCTGTGCTCGAACTGGAATAGTTGGCAGCCTGACGGGAAAAAGTGTGCGTCTGCGACGTTTTTGGTGGATGGGAGGGTGCCGGCTAATTGTTGGGCGAAGACGGGGAAGATGGTGTCGTCGGTGCCGGGGAGTGAGGGTGCTGCGTTGCTGCTTTGAGTAGGTTAGTTGTGTGTGGAGTAGGTCGTAGTGTGCAATGGCGGTTTTAACTTCGTCTGAAAGATTCCCTGGCCTGGGATTGCCATGTTGCGAGCCAGTTCAGCTACCTTAGAACATACAACGTTGATTGCTCCTACTACATTAGTTGGATGGTCGACTTCAACAATGCTGCACAGGCCAATGCAAGAACAGTTAGAGTAATCATCCATATATACCAGTATAAGGACCGCTCAAGGAAATACCCTCATGAAAAAAAGCCATCGATGTGCGCCAAAGTGACTTACAACAGCGTCCATATCAGGAATGCCCAACTAGTAGTCCTCCCAGATAAATATCTGCTTCAACAGCGCCCAATATTCCAAGCACAGCGCCACAATGAACAAGATACAGATGACAACAAGTGACCTCTTCTTTGTAACAACACCAGCTTTACACTTACACACGTCCTCCCACAAAACGACAGAACTCACCTCTTCATTCGAGAATCGAACAAAAGCAACCCCAGCTTACCACGTAAACCATAGAATACTCCACACTAATCTCTTCCTTGGGAAAGTAGTTGGTTTCCGATCTTCGAAGTGCCAGCTGATGCTAAAACATGGTCTTTATAAGTGCACTGGCATCGCATCGCATCGTAGTCCTTCCGTGGCGGCTGTGGGAAAACCATAGAAGTACAATCGAAGGGTTAATTGCGAGGAACTTTTAGCACATTGCCCTTTCCTTGGTTCTGAATGTGAGCTGCCTAGGATGTAGGAAGTAGAAGAGTTGAAAGTTGTCTATTTCAGACGCTCGTGCAGCCCTGCATCGTGGCGGGGGCATTTACGAGCGAATCAAAACACTCGTGAACTAGTATCGCTAGCTCTTAGTTAATTTCCGACCAATCAATTTGCTCACAATAAAAGACGTAACATTTCACGAATACCAGTGAGCGAACTAGTAATTGATGCAGCACGACATTCAAAAGATATTGTTGCACCTTCACCGTGCGACTAAATGCCCTGCATGCAAATTGCAATTAGATCCAACACCAATAAACACATCAGATACTTGCTATACCGCTCCTCAGCGGTCCAGAAACAATGCCACACATACACACAGCATGCATGTAGTATTTCGCCGGTATATGGAAAGAAAAAGCCTTCCCCCAATTATGCCCAAGTATAAACCAAACCTCCATAAACGCCTCTAATGATTTTCTATCTTTTCGAATCAGCTCCACCATCTAACAGAGGTGAAACAACACAACCACTACGAGCACCAGACCCAGGAGGGCCGGACTTTTTCGTCAACAGCCACTAGCTGTAGTCGAACAGCACGCTGATGCTCTCGCCATGGTGCACGCGCCGAATGGCCTCAGCAAACACGTTGCCCACCTCCAGCACCTCGAGCTTCGGGCAGCGCGCCTTGTGCTCTGCCTGATCGACTGTGTTGGTGACTACCACTTTGTCCAGAGCGCTGGCGTTGATGCGGTCGATAGCATCGCCGCTCAGAATGCCGTGCGTGATGAGCGCATACACCTTGGTCGCGCCTTCCTTCTTCAGCAGTTTTGCGGCGCGTGTGATGGTGTTGGAGGTATCTGCCAGATCGTCGATGAGGATGGTAGTGCGGTCTGCGACGTCTCCGACCAGCATCATGGTCGCGTTCTGGCGGTCGTTGATCTGTGTTGGTCGGCGCTCCTTGTGGATGAGGGCGAAGGGCATGCCGAGCGCGTCGGCAATGGCGGTTGCGCGCTTGGCTCCGCCTGCATCGGGGCTGACTACAACGGCGTGCTGGTAGTTGGGTATGTTGAACTGGATGTACTTGCGGAGGAGGTGGCGGCCGTAGAGATTGTCGACTGGGATGTCGAAGAAGCCTTGGTATTGAGGGTCTGAGATTTGTTAGCACTTCCCTTACATCTTCATGAGTATTCGACCTACCATGAAGATCCATAGTAATGACGTGGTCTGCGCCCGCGCAGGTGAGCAGATCAGCAATCAGCGTGCCGGCCTGGGCCACCCACGCGCGGTATCCAACCTGAGACTCGAAGGCAGGCGGCTTCGTAGTCGACGACCTCGATATGCCGTTCATGATAGGGCCGCCGCCCGGGCCATCAAAGTAGGCCGACTTCTCCGACCTGTCCGACTTGGAGTCGATTGTGTCGCTGCGCTTGATACCGTTGGTCTTGGTGGGGCTGGTAGGATTCGACGAGGGCGCGCCACCGTTGCGCTCGTCCAGCTTCATCCGGCTGAGCGAGTTGTGCAGGTTGGTCGCGCCATTGCTGAGCCCGGCACTCTCGGGCTGCCCGGGGTGGGGCGTCTGTGGCCGCGAGTCGAAGGTGAATGTGCCGGTCCGCGAGCGCGAGCCCGTCGGCGCCTTGGAGAGGGGCGCGCCCGTCTTGTTGTACGGGATGTCGGACTGGCGCGAGTAGGGGAAGAGGGGCAGGACGGCGGTGATGCGCTTGGCTGAGGCGGTGCGGCAGGCCGAGATGGTGATGAGGAGTCTGGCAGACTGTCAGGAACTACAAGCAATTCCACCGTGAAGCGTGGGCCTACTCCATCAAGTGGTCGTTGACTGCATTGGCACGTGAGGTTAGCTTTGTTTGTGAAGATGCGCATAGCCGGGTCCGTCTGAAGTCTGCCATGAGCCGACTTTTGCAGGGGCCGCAGAAGAAGAAGTGTAAATAGGCAGTCCGTACCTTTTCCTCCACCAGACTGGATGATGAAGACATCCTTGCCGCGCACGCTCTCTTCAATCTCCACGCGTGTCTCGCCGCCCTTGAACTTGGCCAGCAGCACCTTTGCCGGCGGTATGCCGAGGTGGTTGCAGATGGTCCTATGTGCTTGTTAGACCTTTGCGCGCCGACTATCGGTTCTTCCAGCATCGCGACGTACTCTGTGAGTTGCGGATGAGAGCTACCGCCGAGGACTACGATGTTGCGCACCATGACGGATGTGGTGGGGCTGTTCTTTCAGTGAACCCGCGCGTCGACTCGAGGTAGAGGTAGAGGGAGAGGTGCACGGAAGTGAGTGTGCAAAGAATGCAGGTGAGTGATTTGGGGCCTGAGTCGCCTATGGGCGAGGGAGAAGCTATGTTTCACGTGTTGGGTGGCATGGTGAATGGGTGAATCGAGGTCTGCACCGGGTCGAGGAAACTTTCGTTCGGCAGACGGAGAACCCATGTCACTATCACTAATTAAGCTTCGAGCACGAAATCGCTGCATATGCAGGCCATGCGCGTGGGCTGTGCTCCCGCCGCCGGCTGCGTAGTCTAGCCAATTCTTCGCCCGCTGCACTTTGATCTTTGGCTGCCACTTCCACGCGTTTTGTCGCAGTCGTTGCGCTATTGTGAGCTGCCGATGAAAAAACCTGCCGATCTCGGCGTTCACGTGCGCATCCTTCCTCAGGGTCTGAAGTACCCCGCAATGCTCACATACGGACAGATGACATTCAAAAACATCCACACAAAAGCTCACCGGCCTTGCAGAGGTTACACAATGCTACTGTTGTGCACTACTGCGGCTCAGTGCGGCATTTTAATATGCCTTCTTCGGCCACCTCCGCACTGCTCGCATCAGCCTATCACTTCGAACGAGCTTCATATCTATGGATGTACTGATTAAAACTCCAAATTTGGGAAGATACATTCTTCCTAATAAGAATGTACATCTTGGGTATCCGCTCGTAATCAATCCGCAAACGCACTGCTGCATAATGTCCTGAAGCCATTTCTAATCTCATTCGCCCATCCTTGCCCTCGACCGGCGATCATGAGCGCTCCTGCCAGTTCCAGCGGTTCCTGCACCAGAACCTCTCCTCTGATACCTGGTGTCCGTACTGTCAAGACTCGTAAAACTCGGGGTCGGACTCATCGGCCGCCTGTCTACACTCGAGAGACTAGGTTCGCGGGACCGAGTTGATCGACCGGCGAGATATGCGCGCGATGGCGGCGAGATTGGATGATCGTTGATGTAGAACCCGCCTGTGCCGTCCTCTGTGATCCTCGGAGGCGCCTGACGTGTGTGTGTAGGTGAAATTGATCGGAGGGAAGCTTCTTCCTTGTTGCCTTGCTCGAGGTCGATGTTGAAAACACCAAGATCAGGAGATGGTGACGGTATCTTTGCGAAGTCGTGAGACTGGATCGACGCGTAGACAAGGTCCTTGTCGTTTTCGGAGCTTTGTGGGCTGGTAGTATGACTGCGTCCATGTTCGTGAGGCTGGAGAGGGCTCAATGAGTCGACTAAAGTCATCGCTTGCGTGCCTTCGGTTCCTTTACTACCCAAAGGCGAGGGACTCGCTCGTGCGGTCCCAGCAGTATAAGCTGAATGGCCATGGACCTGCGCTGTCCGCCTCCCCTGCGCTGTTCGGGCCGAATGGAACGTCCACGGTGGAGGGTTGCTCTCATCAAACGTCCCAAGATCGAAGAGCTCTCGCAGAATCTGCCAGGTATATGGCAGATTGGCGACCAGAATCGCGGTAGACGCTTCCCGAACATACCAAGAGACCCAGGTCTGCTTGTAAGGGTTGCGGAACGAGTAGTAGCTATTCATTATGCTTGCGATGATGACGAAAATGCCCAGCGAGAATATACCGCACAAGACCAGCTTCTTCTTGATTGGCAACATCGACCTGATGAGCATTTGCAGGGCGATAGTGAGCATGATGACGTCCGAAGATAAGTTGAAGACAGCCTTGGTGATCCGATGATGGACGAGCGCGTTGCACTGAGAGTTGGTCGTTGGCACAGCCCAGTACTCGGAGATAGGCCGGCACCATGCTGCGAAGTAGAGTACCTCAATGACGACGAAGCCAAGCGCAACGTAGGCTGATAGAAGCTTGATCGCAAGATTTTCGTTCGGGAGAGCCAGCCTCGTGATGCGATAATACATGATGAGAAGGCATGCCTTGCAGTACCAGATAACGGCGATGGTGGTCTGCTCGACAGCTATAACCATCTTGCTTCCGTAGCGTCGCTGTTGAATTTCATCCCAGCCTAGTTCGGCTGTGCTGTGTCCAGGTGGAAGGAGGTTTGACCCTGCCTTTACATATTTGTTTGCGCAGACAATCATGGCCGTGTATGCTGATGTAACCAGGAGGCCCATGATGTAGTCGTCGACGTCTAGGCTTTTGATTGATCGAAGGTTGACAGACCGGGAAATACTGGAGGGCGAAGCTAGTCAGCAACGGCAGATCTTTCAAGAAATGCTCGTGTCTATTGACAAGACGCAAGACTTACAGCCTGGCAGCGATCATCACAACCGCGCAGGTATACCAGATCCATGACTCTTGGTTAAAAGGAAGCGGCATTGCGAGCGGACTCGTCGCGCCGCAATGCTGAAACACGCGTGGCTGAAATATGCACTATCCGTCAGGCCGCTTGGAGTTTGTAAGATGTGTCTGGCGAGGGCGCATTTTCTACCCTTGCGACGTCGGCGCTGTAGCCCAAGCGCAGCAAATTGAAATGAAGGTAAACAAGAGAACGGACAACGCGAGCAGGATGACGAGCGCAAGAAAGAGGAGGAATAAGAAAGCTGATGCCCAGGTGAGCAATACATAGACCGCATCCCTCGTAACCCAGAAGTGCCTAGTCCCACGTAGATCCCTGGCTGTCAAGTCGCTCAGCTTTGGCGAGGCTAATCTACAAGCAGATGACGCTGCGCCAACATCGTCGTGTCGTTGCACCAATTTCGTGGCGTTGACGTACATTGGTGCATCTTCAAGCCAATTGTTGCCCCGCACGGCAGGGCTTTGCACAATTACGACCCATTTCTGGTGCTGCCCCTCCGCGATGGCGGTATTGGGCTTGTTGTTTTGGTTGTTTCCGAGTCGAGCGTGGGGGAACGTGGGAGCTTGCGGTGAGGGAGCGAGGCTATGCTTCCGCGGTCCATGGCCTTGCGCAGCGGGCGGGTGGCACTGAATTGTTGGTGTTGCGACACGGCTGGCGGTGAGCAGTAAGCACGCACTGTGGACGAGGAAAGAACTCGCCAGCCCTATCTCAACCGGGTTTTGGTACCGAGGTACCGGTATTGGTAATAATAGTGGCTGACATCGGCTGTGCCGTAGCACACGCACGACACCAACAACAGACTATCACGATGTACTCGGAATATTGGTGTCTTGCTCACAGGCTACCTCAATTCTAACGAGTAATGCTGACGTATACAGCTCGTGTCAAGACAGACTTCTGCGATCATGATATCACACGAGCACACTAAAACCAAACGCAGAACTGTAGATGACTGTTTCTACAGAGTGCATTGTGACGGATGAGCAATGCAGGTACGTTTGATCCGCGATGCAGCTATCTTCTACCCTCACGCAGCAACACTAAGATTGGTGTAATTCCTCCTCGTGTTGAAGATCCGCCATTCGCCCGCATTCACCGCCTCGTACTTCTTCACTTCACCCTTCTCCCTAACTATAGGATCAATCATAACCTCAGGATCCGGATGTATGAAGAACGGAATCGAATATCTGGCAGGCAAAATATCGCCCGACACTTTTGGACTCACGACACGATGCATAGTACTCCTACACCGATCATTTGTAAGACGCTGAAGCAGGTCCGCAATGTTGATGAGTACGGTTCCTGGTATGGGAGTTGCGGCTTTGAAGTCGCCCGAATGGAAAGGATCCACCTCCAGACCGCCGACGCCATCCTGGAATAGCAGAGTGCAAAGTCCGAAATCGGTATGTGGTATGATGCGAGCGTGGCCTTCTTGCTCGATGATCTTCCTCTCAATGGCTGGGTAGTGTAGCAAACGTAGCTGCGGGTCCGCTTTCTTAGTGATTTGGTCGAAGAAGTCATCTCCAAGATCCATTGCCATCGAAAGGCACTTGAGCACGTTCATGCCAACGGCATGACACTCGCTGTAGAACGCGTCCATGGTCGATCGAAAGCCGACAAGGTCTGTCTCGGCTGGGCAAAGTGGATTTTGGAAGCGTCGGTGTTCGTAGCATTCTAATTGGAAGTTGAGTGTTTGCTCATGAAGGATCGAGGAGAAGACACACACCTTTGTGATCAACGCCTCCATTAGCCTCATCACCGTCGCCTGTGTACCCTTGATTTACTTCTGCATCTTTGAGACGCCAAGTGCTCTTCTTTTGGAGTGGGAGGTCGAAGAAAGTCTTAGCCTGCATTTTGTCAGCAAGTGCCTTTGGCAAACAATCCCACAACTCACAAGCACAAATATCTCGTCAATGCGTTCTTTCGGAATCCCAAAGTCCTTCAAGTACACCCATCCGATAGTCGAAAATGCCTCATACAGCTGCTTAGCAACCTCTCTTCTTTCCACATCGCCGCCATTGATGAACGAAATAAATGAAATGACGGCAATATCAGCAGAGTCAGTCATGGTCGCAATGTATCAATAGTTGTGATGAGAACGTTGTGTGACTTCTTGATGGCCGTCCCGTTTGCGTTACTTACTGAAGTCTACGCAGACATGCTGTGTACAAGACCGTTAATGGGAGCACCACGAAAGATCTGCCCAGATGGCGTCGAAGGTGGGGACAAAACTCGACATGATGAGAACATGCACCAGGGTCCTAAAGATGGGGCAAAATGTCCTCATCCTTGCTGTCGTGGATGGTCCGTGGTGAAAAAAAAACAGCCCAAATGACACTCGTCAAAATCGGTGTGACCCAGTTGAAGACATCGCATCGTGATTTAGCCGAGAACGGATGTTGGTCCTTATGTGTCTTTCCAGTGATGGACGCTTGAGACGAAATATTCCCGTAATGTTAGGTCGGTCACGTCGACAGTGTGACGGCAAAGATCCAAAGTCGATCGCCGTTGCGGCAAGATCGGCTGCTTGCAAGCGTCAGCAAGGCTAACAACATCCGAGCCTCAACCCTAGCCAGACTTCCAGACCACTCGTTTCTCTGACGATACCATATCTTGCCTAGAATCGATAACGATACGGTAGAGCACTCTGATACACCTAGACGATGCTGGTTCGCAATAGTGTAGAGAAGGCGCCGACTCGGCCAATGCGGGGAAGGCTGGGACCATCGGAGCACGACCGAGCCTTGGTGGCCTTCCTAGTTCATGATGTACTTCGTAGCCCCGCGACGACAAATCGTTTTCTAAAAGGTGAACTGACCACTGCTCGTCGAATGTGAGCTGCATACACAATGGTGAAAGGCATTCCACTACTTATGCCGCGAAACCAGAAGGCGCTGGTCGCATGTCTGATTGCACTTTCCGCAATCGACTCGGTGGTACGTCTGAACTTCATACCTTTCGAGACCATAGGACTGACATCGCAACAGCTTGTAGGGTACGACTCTTCCTTGATGGGCTCGTTCAATGTCATGCCGTCCTATCAATCATATTTCACCCTCACCACTGCCACCAAGTCATTCAATACAGCCGTCTCCTACATTGGTGGAGTAGCCATCTCCTTCATTTCCGGCCCGTGGACCAACTGGCGAGGCAGGCGCGAAGCCATATTCTGGTCCGCACTGATTGCACTGGTCGGCGGCTTGATCCAAGGCGCTGCGCAGAACATCGCGATGTTTCTCATCGGTCGACTGATCGTTGGCTTTGGAATGGGTCTGGCACAGACAGCAACACCGACATTACTCGCCGAGACAGTACCGGTTCGCTGGCGAGGCTTCGCGATGGGCTTGTACTACGCATGCTGGGGTGTCGGCACGCTGCTCGCCAGTGGCGTGTGCTATGGGACACAAACGCTCAGCACAACGTGGGCATGGCGTATACCGTCGCTACTTCAAGCTGCGCCTTCGCTGTGGTGTTTTGTGGTCCTTCTCTTCGTTCCCGAGTCGCCACGCTGGCTCATTGCTCAAGGCCGCAAAGACGAAGCTCTCGAGATTCTCGCGGTTTCTAACGCTGACGGAAATATCGAAGATCCTAAAGTGCTAGTATTGTTCAAAGATATTGAAGACACCATCCAGTTCGAACGCAAGCGCGAGAGTTCGCCTTGGAAAGCCCTTGTACACAAGTCAAATCGCAAACGCATGGCGATTATCCTCACGTTCCCTCTGTTTGTCATGCTACCAGGCACGAACATCGTTACGTTCTACTTCGGCGATATCCTGAGTAACGCGGGCATCAGCGACGCGACCACTCAATTGCAAATCAACGTCATTTTAACATCCTTCACGCTCGTCGTGGCATTGGGAGGAGCGTGGTTCGTGGACAAGGTCGGGCGCAAGAAGCTTTGCGCAGGGTCTTTGACAGGCGGAGTCGTGGCGCTATACTTGCTTGGCGGGCTCACAGCGAAGTATGGCGACTCTGGAAATCCGAGTGGGATCTACGGTACGATCGCCATGATATTCTTGTACAACGCGTCGTACGCGTGGGGCATGACGCAGCTCACAATACTGTACCCACCTGAGGTATTATCATTCGACATCAGGGCTATTGGTATGGCGATTTACACGCTTGTCACAAAGCTGTGCGGGTTGTTCGTTGCGATGGTGATTCCGTTTGGCATGGAAGCTATTGGCTGGAAGGTCTACATCATAAACGCAAGTGTGGATATCCTGTTTGTGGTATTTGTGTTGCTGGTTTGGGTCGAAACGCGAGGCTTGACGTTGGAGGAGATTGATCTGGTGTTTGATGGTGTTAAACATAGTGATGTGCCAGACGTGGAGGGCAAAAGGGGCTTGGAGATTGTTGATGGGATGTCGGTCACGCGGCAAGGAATTGTAATCAGCAAGACCGAGAAGAGATGAGCAAAGCGCCAACAACATACAATTCGTGAAAACCAGACTATTCTTGTTACCGAAAAGCGCCGATGTCCGTTATGACTCGTTAACTTCCTCTCATCAATCTTCCAGCCATCTCCAACAGCTTTTCAACATCTTGTACCTGCTCTCCCAACCACCCCTTCGCCTTCTCCACCACGAGCTCCCAGCTCCCCTCAAAAGCCTTCAACTGCTTTTCGAACAACGCAACAACCAATGCAGTAACCACAACCTTCTCGTCGAGTTCATTCTTCGCAGCCTCAACTTTCGCTACGGAAACAGCGATCTGCAAGTATTCCAGCACTTGATCCGAGGCGTCCCAGGACCCATCAAACGATTGGAGCGAAATCAGTAGATGCGTGAGCTGTTCGGGCGCACTAGGAGTGACCAAGAATTGCTGGGCACTGACAGGCCTGCGACTAGGACTGACAGGACTGTAACCAGGACTGACAGGACTAGAGCCAGGACTAGTAGGGCTAAAGCCAGTGCTGGTAGGGATATAGCCGAAAGCTTCACCAGACCTCTCTAGTGCGGGAGCTGCACCCCATCCTTCATGTGCTCCATCCTCCATGACGCCCTTGTCATAAGCAAGAAACTCGTCCCCGATCTGATTAGCCATCTTCGACTTCGCGCTACCAAAGTTCTTCAGATCTGCAGCACTGTTGGGATAGACTTCCGAGTTTCCCTCGTTTTCAGGTTGATGGAGGAAGCTGTCGAAGTCGAAATTTTCCAGGGCACCATCATCGCCCAGTCCCAGATCGTAGTCAAAGTCTCCGTAATTGAGAGACATTTGAGTATCTGGTAAGTCTTGCTCTGGTGCAGGAGCAGGTGGAGGCCGAGGCGGCGCCGCACCAAAAGATGCAGGATTGGTGGGCGTAAGAGGCTGGGGTAAGGTGTCAGAGAACGCGTCTCTTAGCGTGCCCATCTTGCGCCGAATCTTGCTATCCTGCCTGAGATACATGAGCTGCATCTGATAGTCCCTCAGCACTTCGGAATCTGACATTGGCGCAGCAGCACCGGGCGCCACTCCAGGCGGAGGTGGTGGTGGTGGTGGGCCACTCTTAACACCGAACATCGCTTGATCTTGTTGCTGTTTCGCCATCATCAAGCGCTTCTTGTTTTGCTG
>Ga0265780_10002961_pt1 | contig 22676 bp, 26 predicted proteins | sample P1T30metagenome_FD_192432 | JGI IMG/M metagenome (GOLD analysis project Ga0265780, IMG submission 192432) | Plant litter microbial communities from East Loma Ridge, Irvine, California - P1 T30 | ecosystem: Environmental > Terrestrial > Plant litter > Unclassified | place: USA: California...
TGCGTTGGCGTGGAGGAGGGTGGCGGTGCTGGGGGGTGTGGAGGAGGAGGATGAGGAGAGGTTGTTGGAGAGGGGGAGGGAGATGTGGGAGGAGGAACATGGTGGAGATGCTACTTGACCTGGGGAGGGGACCGGGTCGATAGGACTTGTGAGGTGGATGTTAAAAACGATGGGTGGATGTCTAGTTAGATTATCAGGCGCGTGATAGCTTTGTGTAATTGTTGTGGGCCATTGACCATCCACTTGAAAAGTTGCTTCAGGACATCCAACAGCCATGTACACAGATCGAATCAGGCACTACATGCTCACGTCATGGAGAAGGATGGGACTTGAGAAGATTTTCATTGGCGTGAGGGGTCACCCAGCCATGTTGGCGCACTGTTTATCTGCACCATGCTTTCGCCGCTCTCAATGCGGGTGAAGACGCAGAAGAGAGTAAAATCGAGAGATCCGAGAAACCACGCCGTTGACCATCCGTATCCCATGTTCGCATCGCATGCACACCGCTCCAAGCACCTTCCACGTCTAGATCGTCGTCTCGTATGCGACCGGTACGATATTCTCGGGCTTGTTGTCCTTGAGGCTGACGGTGTGTGCGAGGCGCGGCTGTGCGGGCGAGCGCTTCATCTGCTGAGGCTCGCCAGTCTCCTTGGCCTTTGCCTGCTTGGCGAAGTTGGACTTAACGCGCTTGAGGAAGTCCTCTCGTGAGCGCGAGTGCTTGACGTGCTCGACGCGGACGTTGATGCGCTTCTCCATGTAGCGGTTGCCGACCTGCTTCTGGAGGATGACGCCGACAGCGGATTTGGTGACGTTGTAGACAATGCCAGTCTTGCCGTGGTAGACCTTGTATGGCATACCCTTCTGGACGGCACCTGCGAGAGTGAGCGCCTGCCAGTTTGTTTCCTTAGGTACAGCTGTGCATACCGTTTGCTACGACATCGACAATGTCGCCGACCTTGTACTGCTTGAGGTAGGTGGACAGCGGGATCATTCCACGCTTCTTGAAGTCCCGAGAGAAGCTGCACGCCGTCAGTATCGCGCACTGCCATATCGAGACCCGCATACGCACGCATAGCGCGTACCCGCGCGGAGACCAGCAGCGTGACCCATTGTGAGATTGTGTGTTGGGGAGGTTGTTTTGCGGCGGAGATGTTCGTGATGCCGGTGTTGAATTTCGCTGTCGGTCGTGGCTGCTTCGCTAAGCGACAATTTTTAGCGGCGGTCCGTGCGCCACCACCACATTTTGAACGTCTCTTTCCCTGACACCGACACGCGACCCTCAGTCCTTCGAACACCCCAATCGACAGCAACCATGGTCTCCCAGTCCTACTCGAAGACGTACTCCGTCCCCCGTCGTCCTTTCGAGTCCGCTCGTCTGTACGTATAACTGCTTCCACGGCCACTGGGCGCGAGCGTGCTCCGCCTACGTCTGGGAACATCTGGTTAATGGTGGGTATACAGGGACACTGAGCTCAAGCTCGTTGGCGAGTATGGCCTGCGCAACAAGCGCGAGGTGTGGCGCGTGCAGTTGACCCTCTCCAAGATCCGTCGTGCTGCCCGGTGAGTGCGCGACTGCGCAATTCCTACTACTTCTGCTACGATTGCTGACATGCCCAGTTCGCTCCTCACGCTCGACGAGAAGGACCCCAAGCGTCTCTTCGAGGGTAACGCCCTGATCCGCCGTCTCGTGCGCGTCGGTGTGCTCGACGAGTCCCGCATGAAGCTCGATTACGTCCTGGCCCTGAAGATCTAGGACTTCTTGGAGCGCCGTCTCCAGACCTGCGTCTACAAGCTCGGTCTCGCCAAGTCCATCCACCACGCCCGTGTCCTCATCCGCCAGCGTCACATCCGGTATGCTCCCCGTACTCCGCAGATATCGTACATGGCTAACAATTTCCAGCGTCGGCAAGCAGATCGTCAACGTTCCCTCCTTCATGGTCCGCCTCGACTCCCAGAAGCACATCGACTTCTCCCTCACCTCGCCATTCGGAGGAGGCCGCCCCGGTCGTGTCAGGAGGAAGAAGGCCAAGGCCGCCGAGAAGGGTGGTGACGACGATGCTGGTGAGGAGGACGAGGAGTAGGCTACAGGTCAAAAGCAACGATTCACGGTTGACCGGCGTTCGGCATGACGGGATGAACCATTCGAGCAAGCGCTCTGTTCTCGACTTCATGATAGCCTGCATGGGTCTTATCTGGTGGCACTACATACTCATGTAGCATGACCTACCAAAAATTCAGTTACCCTCTCAATACTTGTCAGTGCAGTGATGTACTCTTCAACCGCATTGACACAATCCGTCTCGCCGTAATTATCTCCATGGAATGTTAATGTTACCATCACAGTTAGCACAAGGCGTGAACCTCAACCAATTCATTGTTCCTCCACGCTCAGTACTCTCCGCCAGCCGAATCATCCGTATACAGCCTCGTCTGCGGTGGCCTCTCCCCATCCTGCTTCCCCTTCTCCTCTCCCACTTTCGTCCTCGCCTCCTGCATAATCCATAACCCACTACTCGTCCCCAACCTCGTCGCGCCCGTCTCCAGCATCTTAACCGCCGCCTCCAAACTCCTCACACCACCACTCGCCTTAACCTGCATCTTCCGCCCACCAACCCCCTTCGCAGCCAAATACTCCGCCGCACCCACCATAAGCTGCACATGCGGAATTGTCGCGCCATGCCCATTGAACCCCGTCGCCGTCTTAATAAAGTCAAAGTTCGCCGCAGCCGCGAGATGCGACGCCGCGAGTATTTGCTTATCCGTAAGCTGGCTCGTTTCCAGAATAAGTTTGAGCACCACGGGACTCGGACACAGCGAGCGCATACTCGCCAATTCCCTGTAAATCGCCGAGTAATCTACTTCTTCTCGCCCATCGTGCACTTCAGAGCTAGAGTTCTTCGCTGTGTTGGCGGCCGTGACGCTGTCGATGGCTGAGTCCTTGCTGCTCATGACGTGTTTGGGTACAGCGGGGGGATTGTGCCGGGTTAGTAGCGTGTGGTTGAGCACGAGGTCGAGTTCGGCTGCGCCGGCGGCGACGGCGGCGCGGGCTTCGCGCAGTTTGGAGTAGGTGTCTTGCGTGCCTTCGTGGAAGCCGATTACACAGGCGATGAGCACGGGGGAGCCTTTGAGGTTTGAGGCGCAGCGTTGGACGTGGGGGAGGCGGACGCAGACGGACTGTTGGGGTGGTGGGTCAGCTGATATTCACGAACATATGGTTCTCAATTCAAGACTGAGATAGGTGGTACATACCTTAAACCCCTCCGTCCTAGCCTCAGCACACAGCCCATCAATCCCCGCAGTCGTAACATCCAGCTTAAGCACCGTGTGATCCACCGTAAGCGCCAACTCCCTCAACGCCTCCTTCCCATTCCTCATCTTCGGGCCCTCATACACTTTCCTCGCCCTCGCACCACTGCTAACCTCTTTCATGACCGCCCGCTCCGTCTCTTTGATTTGCGCCGCCCACTCCGCGTTCGTGTACCGGTCCGTCATCATCGCGATCTCCGCGCCGCTCTCAAGATCGGGATTCGCGGCTAGGAATCCGCGGATTAGGACTTCGGAGTCTGTTAGGGGGATGGGATGGGGCGAGGATGTAGACATTGTGGGTTTATTCTTTGGTGGCTGCTTTTCTGTTTGTTTGGGTTGGCTTGATTTGCTAGCTTTTTTTGCCTGGTGATGAGCCGCGGACCGGGATGTGACGTCGATGGGTGGACGTGAGTCGTGCGAATATTGAGTGGCTGATGTTTGGTCAGGTTAAGCGAAGCGAGGCAGCGACAGCAATGTGTTGCTTACGATAAGAAGGGCAGCAATCTAGGTGTTGTTATAGCTTCACGATGTGTATGTCGGAGATCGGCTAAACTTCGCTGTGGTGCTCGTGTGATGCGGAGGGTGCTCCACTTGTAGATGGCAGAGATTGACGTCCTGCTTCTCTGGGTTAGGGCTGGAGGCTGATGGGAACTGCGGGCTCAGTATTCATGATGCGTAACAATGGCATAGCTACACACGACACGAGCCTGTGGATGATATTGAGAGAGATGTAATTGGCTCACGGACAGTCCGGTAGGAGTGGCACATCATAGTGCATCACAGACCGCATCAGTCACGATGTCAAATCACGTAGAGCTGGAGCGAGCGTGAGGTTGAGGTCGATTTACAAGGGAGCGCCTACATGCTGAGGAATCCTCGATTGCATACGGTCCTCGCCCTCGGACCATGATCCAGAGCTCCAGATGCCATCTCCCCTCCCACATGCATGTACATGAAAGCTGCAGAATGAGCATGCCAAACAAAAGGAAACAGATTGTGAAAGGGATATCCCATGATTCCACGCTAGATATCCGGAACTCCCATTTTTGACTTTTTGCATTTGAACTCGTAGTCGAAAGATCCCTCTTCTATCCGGCGGTCGAGCCGATCGGTACCAATGGAATGTGCATCCCTATCCCATGATAGTCGTTATCGTAACCCGTCACGTCGCCATCTTCGTCGTACGCGAACCGTCTACTTCCTCCGGAAAGAGCAGCCCTCGGTGAGGCGGGCCTTGCCACCGGTTGGCTGGCACCTGTGCGGTGTATTAGCATGCGCCTCGTGCGGGTCCCTGATGGTGGTGTGACTTACAGGACCTGCGAGCAGCCCTGGCAGACGACGACTGTGTTTGCGTGCGAGAAGACGGTGGTGATTGTGAAGCAGCCGGGGCACTTGACGTCCATGAAGAAGGAGCGGGGGGCAGGCACGAGGGTCTTGAGCTTGTGCTTGCGGGCCTCACTGTGTATTGGTTAGTCGCAGATCGTGATGACGAAGGCTCGGGGGAGTGCGTACGCGGCCGGGGAGGGGTTGAGAAGGTCAACGGCGAGAACCTGGGATACTGTTAGCCTGGAGAGCCCATTGAGATGCAAATTGTGCGAGCGTGTGCGGCAGATGGGTGCGACTCGAAGATTTCGTGGCGAACTCCGAGGGTCGTGTGGCTCCGCTCATGAGTCTTCGATGTGCCCGTCTGCAGCCCACAGGAGCTCAAACTCACCATTTTGGCGGTGTGTGGTGAGAATCGGTTGTGGTGGTGCTCGGGGTGTGTTGAAGTCGATGGGTTGGGCGCGAGATTCGTGGACGCTGGCGGCTTGAAAGAGTCGAGGGGCGGCGACGTTGGATGGAAATTGGGGAGTCGCAGTGGGCGGGCTAGCCCGAACGAATTGCTAGCGCCGTCGGCTAATTCGACTCACCGATCTCTCACTATCACCACCTGAACATGAGATGAGTCTGCGAATTCTTCTAGGCAGCATTTTCATCTGTTGATAGTCTTTTAGTACTGAGATCTAGCTGATCATGGCGTGGTTGCGTTCAGGCTCACAGTACAAGTTGCAGCGTTCCCAAAACTCTATGACGATCTCGAAACCTTGCGACCGGGCGCCACTTCCACAAGCACACGTGAGCTTGCCACACATCTCCACATCCTCACGATGCTCGATGCGAGCAAAGTTCATGGCACGTGCTTCGAGATTGGGACTGTGAAAGTCACAGATTCATCCATCTAAGGATTGTGTGTGCGTCCAGACAGCACATATTCGGTCAAGATGTGACTGGACGAAAGTCGTCCCGAGAAGGAGTGGGTCTTTCTTGCAAAGCACCACTTGTACCCTCGAGGGTAGACGCGCTTCAGCATCGCTGCGACAAAGTGCGAGTTTTGGCGTCCGAAGCTGCAGCTGCGCCTTCTCCGGCTGTCTTGGTAACTTAGCTTCAACCCCACTTGCACAGCGTAGCTCCTTTCTCATATACTGTATAAATATACTTAGCTAGATGCCTCCAGTAAACACCCCAAAGCCAGTGTCTCCCTATTCTCCTGAAAATCACTCACCATAACAATGGCAGCCACATCCAAAAACACCGTGGAGGCAAGCACCACACATACAAAACAGGTGCAAGGCCACCACTAACATCCCCACCCCACAGCTCGAAAAAGCCAAAAGGCTAAACCACACCCCCCTAGACTCCCCAGAATACGAAAAAATGATCTCAGGCATGCTCTACAACTCCCTCGACCCCTCCCTCGCATCAGCCCGCTACAAAGCCCGCGCCTTCGCCCACACCTACAACACCTGGTTCCCCCCGCCCACCACCGATCCCGCCCAAGGCTTCGACACCCTATCCACCACGCGCTTCAAGCTCCTCCAGGGCATAATCGGGCACCTGGGCGATTCCAACATCTTCATCGAGCCGCCCTTCAACATCGACTACGGCTGCAACATTTCGCTGGGCGAGCGCTTCTATGCGAATTTCAACCTAACCATTCTGGACTGCAGTCTCGTCACGATTGGGAAGCGCTGCATGTTTGGCCCGAATGTGAGTATTTTTGCGGCGACGCATGAGGTTGAGGTAAAGTCGCGCAGGGAGAATGTTGAGTATGGGAGGCCGGTGGTTGTGGGGGGTATGTAATGTCTCTGTACGAACTGTGTGTGAGGCATATGCTGACTTTGTACATCTACGTCTAGATGATTGTTGGATTGGGGGCAATGTGGTGAGTATTTGGTAGAGAGCTGGGGAGGTCTTGGGTGGGTGCTGATATTCGACAGGTTATCCTACCGGGTGTGACGATTGGGAGGGGGTGTAAGAGAGTTCCATGTACGAACTGCATGTGAGACATACACTGACTTCGTGCATACATCTCTAGGCACGATTGGGGCGATGAGTGTGGTTAGTAGGGATATTCCGGATTTTAGTGTGGCGATGGGGCAGCCAGCGAAGGTGGTTAAGACGGTTCAGGAGATACCGCCTGAAGAGGGCGATGATGTGAAGGTCTGAGTTTGGGTAGCAAGATAGCGGTTGGAGAATGACTTCGGAGAGCGGGAAAGCATTGTGTGCTTCTTGTGGATGGGTAAGTCGATATACTAACATCGTATGCATCGAGTAGTCTTGTGTCAATGCTAGTTGTTATCCCTCAAGCGTACGACATCTTCCCCTTGATAATATCCGCGCCCTTCTCAGCAATAGCATACACCAAACTGACCAGATTCCCCTGCACATTCATCGGGAAAATACTCCCATCAACAACCCTAACATTACTCGTCCCATACACCCTCAACTCATCACTCACCACACCCCCTTTCTCCCTCGGCAACATAGCACACGTACCCACCTGATGATACTGCGTCGCCGTATTCCTCCCCACAAAGTCCTTCGCCTCCTCCAGCGTCTTCGGCAGTGCGCCCGCCGACTTCAAGGGCACAACGTTACCATTTTCGTCGCGCCTGAGCACAGATTTCAAGGGCTCGATTTCAGTGAAGGTCAGGAGATGCAGTATCGTGCGCGCTATCATGTCGACGTCGACAGGGTGGGAAAAGTACTTGGGGTCGATGGTGGGGTGGACAGTTGGGTCCGAGGAATTAATGTGCACGTAGCCACGCGACATGCTGCGTGTGGAGCAAGCAATGAATGTGGACCATAGGCCTGGCTCGTCGACTACGAGAACTTCTGCAGGCGAATGGGTTTTGCTGGGATCGGCGCCGGTAGGGACCATCTGGATCTGGCTCACGGCTTCTTTTGGGTCCAGTAGTTGTCGAGCAATGAGCGCGTTGCGGCCTGCTTGGTCGGAACCTGGATAATGCTTATCGTACTCGTCGATCAGGTTCTTGATGTGCTGCTCTGCGTCTGTGAAGTTGGGCTGCACTTTCTCGAGAGATGTGAACCCGGTGGGGGTGGGGGCGGCGGCGAAGGGCCCGGCTTTGTGGTTGATGTACGCGTCCATGGCTTGCTTTGCGATGTCTGGGTTGCGGCGGAGGACTTCGGCGGTTGGGTACTCGTCTTTGACGCCCTGTTTGGAGATGTCAGTAGAGACTCAACGAGATGTTTGGTTGGTTACTTTACCAAGACAAAGGCCGATGCGGTATGATCGGTCAGGTTCTCTCCAACACCTATGCTCTCAACAATGACTTCCACGCCAGCTTTCTGTAAGACATCAGGCCGACCGATGCCCGAAAGTTCGAGTATCTGGGGGGAACAAATTGATCCACCACAGACGATAACTTCTTTTTTGGCCTTGACCGAATGCTTGGTCCCGTCAACGATAAATTGTACACCAGTTGCCCTGGCATCTCCGTCTGTCTTCTCGAGCTCAATCTTGGAGACCAGGGCATGCATCAGCAGCGACATGTTGGGCCTGCCTGCGTTAGGCTCGTAGTATTCCCTCGCTGCATAGCTTCTTCGCTTTGTGACCGGATCAACTGTGGTCAGCTGGTTGAAGCCGCCGATCGCAGAGCCCGTTCGGGGATCTTTGTTGGGCTGGTAGCCGGCGCCTAGAATTGTTCTTGGCCAGACATCTTGTGCCCAAGTGAGCTCGTCGCCTGAAAAGCAGATCTACGGAGGTCAGATTGCGACAAAAGGATTGTAGGCTTCGACGCACCTTGATCGGACCTGAAGTCCCACGTAGCGACGCATCGATGTACTTGTCGTTGACCTTGTCCGCAAAGCTTGCCTCGCACGGATGATACGTTTCGAACTTGCGATAGTACGGCAACATGTCGTTGAAGCCCCATTCCTTGTTTCCAAGCTCCACCCAGTTGTCGAGATCTTGTCGTGAAGCCATGGCGAACATTTGCCAGTTGATGGCGGAGCTCCCACCGAGGATCTTTCCTCTGGTCCATCCATGCACAGCACCACTCGTTCCTTTCTGTATGTCTGTCAAATGAAAGCTTTACAAGGAGCATTGATTGCACTCACTTGTGGCACGGTCTTGAAGTTCCAGTCGTATTGGGGATTGCCATAGACTTGGGTGAATAGGCCAGGACTATCAATCAGTATGTCATCCAGGCCGTTGCCCCCAGCTTCTAGAATGCCGACGGTTACATTGGCATCCTCAGTCAAGCGTGCGGCAACAACGAGACCAGCTGTGCCTCCGCCAACGACGATGTAATCGTACTCTTTGCTGGTGAAGTCTGTGACAGACATGGCTTCGTTTTGTGGATTGGAAGTGTGCTTGGGAAAGTCGCTGTGAAAGTTATGTCACTGCAGTGCAGTTGCCAGGTTCTGCCAGTGAGTGCATATACTCCCTCAAGGCCAATAGTGCGGCACAGCACTGTATGTGCAGGGTATACGTTCGTGCAAAAGGAGCAGTATACGAACCAATCATGTCTCGTAGTTTATGGCTCCAGCATACATAGAACTCGGGAATACGGCCTACTGCTGATGGGTGATGTAAGATCGCACAGAAATTCTTACGTGAGAGTTGATCAGTCAGCAAAGTACCAAAATTGGTCCCTGGATACACCCATGATTGCGTGCCTCTTAACCCATGGGTAAAGACGTCGAGATGCAAGACTCCAACGATGAGCTGGAATGCACATATGAAGAGTCCGCAATGACTAAGTCTCAATGTGGGGAATGCTGTCCGGTGTCTGCTTATGGTAGGCGCTCCAGTCCAGTGCCTCAGTTGATGTAAGATCCGTCCTTCAGCTTGCGAGTAATCTGCCAGTCGAGCTGATGATGTTCGAAAGTGGCTGCAGGGACCTTCAAGCCTGATTCGTGGATCTACTTCCTCAGACTGCAGATTGTCGTGGCAGTCAAAGCTCAATCAGACGACTAGAATGTGTGAACACTCTCAGCATCATCTCGAAGATGATAACAATCATGGCCAGGCACGGTGTGGCATGATGGTCGGTCGTTGTAGGAACAACTAAATGGTGAATCGTCTTGAAGAGTGAAGAGCGATGATGGCATCCCGCGCACGGGCGTGTTCCACCAAAACTTTTGGAAAAGTTCACGAGCAACCCCAAGCTCACTGCACCAAACGACACAATTCTCCGCCATGCTGACGGAGCAGTTTGTAGCCGCGATTTCGGCATCTACGAAAGCGAACACTGGTGTCACCAAAGATGCCGGCATTTTCATACACGAGTTCCAGCCGCTGGCCGCGCAGCGACATGTCTTCAAGAAGAGCGCAACTGCGCCAAACGGCATTGCAGTGAGCAGCTCGCACGTATTTGCGGCGCAGGCAGACAAGGCCATTGTGCATGTGTATAGCAGAGAGAAGGGCAACCAGGAGGCCATTGTGCCCTTTCCTGAGCGCATCCACAGCATTGCGCTCGCGGCGGACGAGACGGTGCTGCTGCTGGGCACCGAGAGCGGGCGCGTGTTGGCGTGGGAGGTTAGTGACGGTCCAGAGTCCAGAGGGAGGAAGAACAATGTCTCTAATAGCCCGTAGATATGCACAGGTCGTCTCGTCTCCACCTCCACCTCGCATCTGCAGCCAGTGACGTCGCTTGCTGTCGACCCGTCCTCGACCTTCTTCCTCTCCGGCTCCTCCGATGCCATGGTCCACGTCTGGGCCCTACCCGCCATACTCTCCTTCTCGTCCGACACCTCGCGCTCGCCCGTCCACACGCTCTCGACCCACCGAGGCCCGATATCGTCGCTCGTGTGCGGACACAGCTCGAGCAGCGCCAACATCGCCGTGTCGATATCCGCGGACAAGTCTGCCATAGTATGGGACTACCACAACGGTCAGATGCTGAGGACGTATCTACTCCCGGAGGCACCTACTGCTGTGGCACTAGATCCTGCAGACCGCGCCTTCTACGTTGCCTATGCCGACGGAAGCCTGCAGACCATCGACTTCTACGATGAAGTACAGAAGAACGTGCCTGCCGACGTCCTGCGCGATCCATCTTCGTCTCATCGTCCCGTCCAGCCCTCGCCCAAGACGAGGTTCAGTGCCGAGTCTCAGAAGCTCGGAGGTGCGCTCAGCCTGAGCCTCAGCTGGGATGGGACAACACTTCTCTCGGGCCATGCGAGCGGCAAGGTAGCGGCATGGGATCTTGCAAAGAGCAACTACTTGTCCACGTTGGCCAACCTGCCCGGCCCTGTCTCGAACCTGACATTCCTCACGCCGACAGGGTTCCCTCGCCCACAGGTGCAGCCGTTCAAAATTCACACGGTTGTCAAGCCGAAACAGGACGCAGGATCGGCGGGAGGTGGAAGCAGCCTGGTCCCGGCCGGCTACACCCTGAACATGCAGTTCACTGGGCGACTCCATACTGAACGCGCGTCTGCCACAGAGAACGTGCTGACACCCAAGAGTGACTTCGAGAAAGCTCTGATGCATCCTAGCTTCCCTACCAGCATGCTGGAGGAGGGTCTAGCTGAGTTGGACACCTGGAATGCCACTTCAAAGCGCGGCGATGCTTCCGCTTCAGACTTCATGGCACTCGACAATGGTGATGCCGATAGTGCTGGGACCTCGCACAACGAAGTCAACGAGCTCAAGCGGCAGGTTGCTAGCTTGCAGCGCATCCAGAAGGTGACATTCTCCCAACTATCGGAGCTACGCGAAGAGAACCAGCACTATATGAGCCAAGAGAAGAAGAGAGCAGAACGTGCCAAAACACGCGCTAAAAAGAGAATGGGTCTCAACAACGGCGCGGTAGCCAGCCATGCAAATGGCGATGTGGAGATGATGGACAACGAGACTTCTGAATCTGAGTCAGACTCGGACGATACTGGAGCTGCCCAGGCGTGAGCATCCCGAAAGTATTCGCGGGAATTCGACGAAGAAACTGGACTCTGCACGAGTCGTGCGATACAGTCCATGAACATCTCGGATCCAATGGGCGCCACAAAGTCGAGTAAGTCTCGACCTGCAAGGCTCGTCGCACATTCATGCGGAGCCCACGAACGGGCCAAGCTGGTGTCCCACGACCGAACGATAATCCGAAACCTCGAGCAATATCACATACGAGTTCCCCCGTTACAAGCACCATACCGACTCCGCGACATCGGACATTAGCCATTCCACCACCACCATATCAGCGCTATCTCGCCAGCGCTCAGACAATAATTCGCTTCCACTCTGCCAACAACAGAGCACAAGTTCGCAAAGCCAGAGTGGGGTTCGCAAGTGGCAAGCCCTTTACTCCTCTCTGTAACACCGTCACACAAGCACACATCCCGCCACCATCGGAAGCATAGTCAGCTGCACCGCGGGAATCGCAGCCAGCGCTAAGGGCAAACAAGATCACGCAGCTTCCAGGCCCGTCCTGCCGTGCCACCACACAGCTTTGAAGTGAGAAGTGGTTCGTGCCAGGGCATTAACACACACGTCGTGTTACCGACGATCGCTTCCGAAAAGTGACACGTCGTGGAGGGAGTGGATGGCATGTGGGATGATAATAGCTGCGCGCATGACGCGCTGTCGATAGTTTGTTCAACGAGTGTAGTTTTTGAGGGAATCTGAGATTATGCACGTTTCCGTTCCGTTATGTGGCCTGCAAGTCACGCACACACCTCTCTGCACATGCCATCCGTTGCGTCGTTTGTTGTCGCCTCGCTTTGCTCCGCTTCATTGTTTGAATAGGGCTGCCAAATGAGACGTGTTCATGCAAAAGTGAAGTGAAGAAGAACACCCTCGCTTAGCGCGCCGTTTACAGAATGCGTGCCTGCAGCGTGGGCGTAGATCGGCAGCATGAGTTTTGAAGGAGAATTTACGCGGCGACCATATTTTGTAGGGCGGGGAATGGGTGTGGTTGGTGCGTGTTTGATGGGCTGAATTGTACAGAAATCATATTGTTGCTCGCGCAAGAAAGACTTGCGCTATTAGGTAGCTCATACATAGTAGTCAGTATTCGATATACGGTGCCTGTAAGAGTGAAACCAGCTGATCGGACACGAATACGACATGGCCGCATTGGGCATGCCATGGGTGTTGTCCAATACAGCAAACGACGCAAGGGCAAAGCCAATCTTGCATCGAGCATTGTCCCGATGTGAAAGCGTGTTCAAATGAGTGAGGAGCACTTGTTCGTATTAGTTGATTTTTTTTAGCAGCTTGCTACCGTGTCTACCGATGTCCATGCTTTGCGGCTACTGTTCCCTGTAAGGTCCAACCACTGTCGTGCCCAGCCTTGAGTCGAGGGACCATGTCCGACTTCGCAGCAAGGAGACCACGGTTGATTCTTGGGACTGTCGTGCGCGCCTTCTCCAGTCACCGACAGATGTTGGAGTCAAGCACGGTAATTGACTGCAGAACAAGACTTCGGCTCGGAGTGAATCGAGCAGCGCAATAACCGGAGCAATGGCCGAAACGGAGGAAGCTGCGCATACCAGATACTGTCGCATTAAATAGAGCAAAGAGGAAATTAACATATGCTGAGGTGTGTCCTGCGCAAAGACAATCGCATGTCCAAAGCCACAATAATGATACTCAACTCTAAAGTCGGTACCCTGAGGCTGATAGTCTTTGGTATTCGTTACGGTCGTTCATCCTCACAGCGAGGCTTCTCGCTGCTCGGGAATGACAATGATAGCAGAACTCCGCCCAGACGAAGGAAAGGCTTGTGGTATGAATGCTGATAGGGTAGAATGAAGAATGCCGCCGAATAGTCCAAATGTACGCAGAAGGAAGTGGGTTCGCTTTTGCGTATGTAAGAGCAGTAAAGTGATGTTCCGAAAATGATTAACAATGGTATCGGTCGTCATTCGTGTCGTGAGGTGATAATGCAGGGAGCGAGAAGAAAGTACCGCAAGCTCGATGAACGCCAACGCTAATAGTCGCTAATATATCGGAAAAGGCCTCCAGATTCGAGCAGAGAATGGTGATGTGGAAGCAAAGGTCATGACGAGTAAGACTAGTGCCGTCCTGTACTACCAGTGGCATAGTCTCCGTCTGGACACCATTCTTCCGGCTGGAAGTCTGGATTCAGAAAATGTGCTGTGTTGAAAGGCGAACTGAAGGTTGTTAGTCCGTATTGCATCAACTTGATACGCTGTACTCACTTTCTGAATATCGATGTCTGGAAAGGCTGCACTTGCATTCCACTGCCAAAGCCAGGCTGCAATTCGTACATTGACGGCCTGAATGGGCCACCCCTCTCAATGGTGGACGGAGCTGCGCGCTCTATCGTAACTGGAGGGGGGCGTGCAGAGTGAATAGGTAGCGTCACTGGAGGTTGGTCGAGGTGAAGGCTGTGGTGGCTCACTGGGTTGTACTGGCCTGTGTGAGATGGGATCAGAAAGTCCAACGCAGAACTGCTGACAGGGGTAGCTGGTGTTGCGACAGACTGGTAGGGTTGAACAGGTGCAATGTGAGATTGCGGTGCGGGGCTGGGACTGAAGTCGCACGAGAGTGAGGTCCATCTCTGTCCAAAGCCGGAAGGGAACATGCCTGGGATCATGGTCATGACGTCCGCAACATTGGATTCTGCGGGGATGAAGTCATCAGTGTAGTTGGCCAGCGCAACCTGAAATGGCGGCTGAGCAGGAATTGGCCGCTGTTGCATGGACTGAGGAACGTCTCCTGCCTTGTAAAGGATGTCATAGTGGCCCCTGTGCGACTGTCAGCAAGTGAAGCGGTCAATGGTGGAACGGTACACGTACGGTCTATACAGCAGCCTCAGCATTGGTGCATTTTGGATAGGCGTCTGATGGTGGTCTGTTGGCTCGGCGAAGAAGCTGCGGTTGATCTCTTCGCCAGCGGAGCGGTCAAGATACCAGACCTCGAGACCAAAGCCGGCAGGCTTGACAAGGGCGTCAGCGAGCGCGGCGATGCCGATGTTGTCGGCTTCGCACTGCGCAGGCTCGATGTTGTTTGCACAGTAAGCCTTGACGTCGCCCATGGGGACGAAGTGCCGAAAGTCGTCTGCGTGCGTCTGCACCCAGGCACTGGCAAGGAGCTGTTCGGGTCAGCCGCTATCGCATGAGGCGAGGGCGAGTGGAGCTTACTTTGAAGTACGTGATGATGGCCATGGATGCACCCATGTCGTTGAACGTGCTGAGCAGAATGTCGGCCGCAGCACCGTCCATGAGCTGCAGCGAGTCGCCGAGCTTGCGAAGCAGGTCAAATGCCTCCTCGGCAAAATCAATCCAGATGTCGCGGACATAGCCAGCGTGCTCCATGAGGTTGCCCATGGAGTTGAGGCGGGCTTCCTCATCGCCGAGCTTGTTCACGTCGCCCACACGGAGCAGCGCCTCAAAGTAGGTGAAGGCGATTGCTGGGTAGTGCCGTGGTTAGCAAAGACAAAGTTGAGGCAGGCGCAATGCGACTCACCCCGCCATCCACACTGGCCGTCGCCGCGGCAGGTGCGAAAGTAGGCGTACTTGCTGGGCAGGGCCGCCGTCTTGACCTGGAAGACGTGTTCGGCGTTGGCATACTGCGTGGTGATGGCGGCGCTGCTCTGACGCTCGCCCACCAGCGGTCCCTGCGACGGTCAGCGATGTTCTTGTCATGGCATGTCAAGTCATGTCACGTCATGTCATGTCAACGTCAAACTCACTGTTGCTTCTGGCTCGTACTCGTTCGATAGCTTCTGCAGGTGCGCCATCTCCTCGTCGGACGCCATGTAGGCGGGCTCGGCCATGGCGAGGTTCAAGTTCTGGCCGTGGTTGTGGTTGTGGTCGTGGGCCTGGCTGCGGCCGTGCTGGTGCTGGTGCGGGTGCGGGTGCTGGTGCTGGCCAGTGTGCTGGTGGTGGTTAAAGCCCGCGGGAGCGAGGACCGGGGCGCGCATGTGTAGCGGCCGTGCAAACGAAGGCCCTGAGTGGACCAAGCCAGTGTACTGGCCATGGCTCTGTGCGGGAACTCCATATTGGCCTGCATGCGCGTGCCCGTGGGCGTGAGCATGGAAGCCCGTCGACACCCTCATTGCGTGGAGAGAGGAGATCTGGGACAGTGTGAGTGGAAGGTATTTGCAAGTCCTCCCTTTCCCCGCCAGGTGCGCTCAGTGTGTGCTCTGGGTGACGGTCGGCGGCGTGACTAGATGCGCTCGCAGGCAATTGGATGGTCGATTCCACAGCAGACTCGGCAGCGCGCAATGCAATCTCAAGCAGCAATTCGTCCACGAGCTGCTGAACCGAGGGGATGTCTGGCTTTAGTATGTGCAGAGGCCCGCGGCGGTGGGCTGGAAGCTGTGTCGTTGCTGTGATACCTCCCGGTACCCAGGGGAACGCCAATATATGGGAGAGACAGTGTGATCTTCGAGGCGTGTCCGTGGAATTCAGTCTGCTGCCAGGTACGAAAGCAACCTGGCACACAGCTGTCCTGGCGGTTTGAAACGGCCGGTCTCTGTTGCACCAGGAGCCTGGGGAGATGTGCAGAGCGCGATATCGATCGTCGGTGCAAGCCGCCTCATGCACATCGAACAATGGGGCGGACTCAAGTGAAACCGGAGGGAGGGAGCAGCGATGCTTGAGGGAGTACAAGAGGGAGCGTTCCTCACTCCAGGCCGGTCACAATCAGCGCCTGCTGGGGCACTCGAGCAAAAGAAAAGTAGCCATGGCTGCTATGGCTGCTATGGGCGAGAGCATCGACGGCATCACGCACACCTTGCCGGCACCGGACGCGAAGACACGGCGGGGGATTGCTCCCTCTACCTTCCCTTCGCTAGCATCATCGTTGACATGGCCTCGGTTTGGGTTGAATGAAGTCTCCACTGACTCTCCTCCATCACATTCATCAAAGCACGGATCAGTACATCACCCCCATCACGGGACGACCCTCAAGAGCCGGCTTAGCAAACTGCTCGCGCCTGGTACCGGGACCATGCGCGTGAGGCTGGTGTTGCATGCGGAGGGGAGCTGGAGATATCCCAGCGGCATTGTGCTACGCCATGGAATGCAGTCAACACAGCATCTCAGAGGCCTGGCATGGTGCCGAAGGAGCCAATGCTGGCCCTCTCACACACGTCCAAGCGCGTCCACACTCGCGTTTGAGCGCTCCTGTCACAGGCCACCTGCATTGCATGATTCGTTCTTATTATCGTGGCGTTGGAAAAAGAACTACCGGCCCGGCGATAAGTTAACATGAAGGGTTACCGTCCCCACGCTGCAAGCGAACCAGGATCTCCAACAAACGCTGCACAGCGTGGGTGCATCGCCATTTGTTGATGGCTCGCTAGAGGCCGACTCTCGTCTGAGCCGCTTCCCCGGAGCGATGGTCCGCACAGTGCGTGAACACGATGATTCGTGGATTCTTTCGATAGAGCATCGGGTCCTGCGTCACATCACTGGTCAATAATCTCATCTCAAGCATCACAGAATGAGGCTGCGCCATGGCTTGCGCGATGACCGATCACTCGGAATTCTTGGCTCTCTGCAACAAGAAAACGAGGCCATGTTACATACTGAATCTGCTGCTGACCCTCTGTGGCAGAAGCGCCTACCTGTGTACCCGAACAAGTCCGCCGCCCGTATGCTGTTGAGACGCCATATGAGGAACCTGCTGCTCATGTGGAAGGGTACGCTCGCCTTGTGCTACTCGCTGGACCAACCCAGATTCTCGTCCTAGCGCATGTCTTACTCTGCAAGTGAGGGAAAAGCCTCAGTGACGGTAATGTGTGACTGTGCTTCGATCCCGTTTCCCGGTCGTTGGTCCTTGTACGCTCCTAGACTTACGCTACCACTCATGCTTTGCTCGATACTCCCGGCAAGCGTCCAGAGAGGCCTTTGCCTTTTGGCTTAGAGGGCCTACCACTCATTGGGCCGCCCCAAGTCATGCCATGGCCACCAGGGGTGAACTGCGAACCGCTCTCGTCTGCCTTGAAGCCATCGCCATCGTTCAGGACTGATTGCCACAGAGATCCAATGGCGGCGCTCCATTCCTTCATCGCCTGCACCCGGTCCATGTCTGTACTACTCTCGATCTCCACCGTTCCATTCTGCTGGTCGATCTTGCCGCGCAGCCGCTTGTCGACGATGAGGAAACCCACAATTTCCTGAACCTCGGGAAGGGAGATCTTGAGTTGCTTCGAGATGAACGCCAACGTGAACCGAGTGTACGGTGCGACAAGCTTGACGACCGCCTTGGTGCGCACGTTCCGCGTTACTTCGTCTATGTTCTCGGCGATAAATGGATCTTGCAGCAGGTCCTTGTTGTCCTGCAGGATCTTCTCATACTCGTGAATGTCCTCGCGCTGATAGGCGTTGACAAGGTTGGTCATGGTGGAGATACGAGGATCATTCTGGTAGGGCTTGGTCTCCTGCGAGTCGAACGGATTGATGTCTGAACCCGATAGCATGGTCGAGAGGACCAGATACTTCAAGACCTGGATGCGTTGCAGTGACCCAGCCTCATCGTAGTTCTTGAAGCTCTCAAAGAAGTCACTTTGGGCTCCTTTCCAGTTCTCTGTGATTCGTCAGTAGTGAGCGCATACGCTAGAGAAGAAAAGCTGACCTTCGCTCATGTGCATTTTGCCGCCGCACTCTCGGATGATACCCATGATCTTGGGATGCGGGACCGCCGATTTCACCTTAAGCGCCCGCTGGTACAGTGCCTGTCATATTGTAAGCTTGTGTTGGAACCAGTTGGCTGGGAGTGGGCTGACCTTTAAGCGCTTGTTGTTCCGTTGGTCGGCGTACATGAGGATTTCGAGAGAGTAGACTTCCAGGGAATACGTTCCCTTGCTGGGGTCGTCTGTTCCATCTTCCTGCTGACAGGCCTTGTGAAGTTCCCGGAGCTTGTCCGTCAGCTGGCGGTAGTCTTTGCGCTCCAACCACAGGCGCGCGAGCTTGATGTTTGTCTTCAGCCATAACCGCTCGTTGTTGGTGCTCTTGAAGATGTCGAGTGTGAGGGCGTAGAACTGCTCCATGCATCGGTAGGCGTCTGTATCCTCGGCCGACTTTTCGATGAAGTCGAGCATGTTGTTAATGGACTTTTCGGAGTAGTTTCGGGTGACGGCGGACTTGACGTAGGTCAAAAGCTCTTTGTAGTGCTCGACAGCCTGTCGAAGAGTTAGCAATAGCTGATGAGCTCCTGAAGCTATACGTACCGCATCGTAGCGCGTGAGCTTGAATTCGAGCTTGATGGCCTGCTTGAGACCTTTGAAGCCCCTGGAAGAGGTCAGCATGATCCCCAAGTAATTGGACACGGCCAACCTTACCAATCCGATTTCTCCTCCTCAAGCGCCGGTATGCCCAGGAACTCGTCTACGGCCGCTTCTGGATCGTCCGCCTTGACCTGCTTCGCGTTGTAGTATTTGTTCTCGATGTCGACATCGCCGCTCTCCTCCTCGTCTGGGTCTTCATACTCGAAGTCGTACCTGCCACTTGTTAGCCCAGTGCGAGGAGTTCGTATGCGCCGCCTTACTCCTCATCCCCCGAATCTTGCATGAAATCATCGTCGTCGGACATGGTTGTGGCGTGTGAGAATTGTGTGGGTTCAAAGTTGAGTCTGGGATGCGGTAGAGGTTGAGGCGCTGGGGATGGAGCTGGAGGGTGCTTAAGTGAGTTCGATCGTGGTGTAGGCAATGATGCGAGCTCCAATATCAAGGCTGTTTGCCCGCGGTGGTGCCTGCCTGCCGCCCCGCAATCGAACATGGGGGGTGGCCCATAGGTCTAACTTCTTTGGGCCGAGCACCTTGCACCTTACAGAACTGACATTGGGCAAACACATATCGCCAACCAAGGCTTCCAATCTGTGTACTGATACGTGCCTTTATTGTGTGGGGGATAATTCACAGCATGAGTTTCGGAGACAGACGAGAGGCCTAAAGCTCTGCTTGCATTGGTGCAGCAATCCGCGTTACAAAGGCATCAGATCTGGACGTCAAGTCGCTGCCAGCAAAAGAAGAGGTGACAGTTCCACGCGCCTTCTGCGCGATATCACCACTTGATGCCAAGTCTGATGGTTCTTGTTTGAATTACATCCTCGTCCAAATGCTACCAACTCATCTCTTCCATCGTGTCATTTTCCGCACCCACCTTCCTATCCATCTGCCCTCCTCCCCGGCGCACTAAGCCAGGCGCCCTCATCTATCTAATCCCATCGTAAGTATCTACACATGCCGCGCGACTTGGCGCATCGTCGAGCAAACCGCGCCACGTCCGCAGTGAGAACGGACCGGGTTCGTGGTGGAGCAGAGGCGATTGTTGGCGGAGGTGAGCAGTGCTAAGGCTCCAACAGGCTTAACCTTGCCGGGCTGGATCGTCGTCTTGTCCCAACTGCACTGCACCTTCGACCACCCCGGCTTCTGGAACGTCTCTCCCTCCCATCCACCTTTATCCCCACAGTCTTCCGTCTCATCTCTCGTGCGACGTCCACTCCTGACCTCCAGAGTACGCGCGCGCTCACTGACGACACCCTTGCATCACCAAAGCGCCTGCGCCCTCGTCCATAAGCCGACCGGCGCGAATCACGGCCGCGCGTGCCTTCAGCCGTCAAGATGCCCATGTGCGGTGGATCAAAGTCTGTGCAGCGGAAACTAGTGCTCCTGTATGTTGGACGCTCTGCGAGGAAGTCGCGCGATGGCGATAACGACGATGCGACGGGCAGCTAATAGGCAGACAGTGGTGATGGTGCATGCGGAAAGACATCCTTACTGAATGTCTTCACACGAGGGTATGGCATCCCCGGGAGCTTCCGTGGCAGCGAATACGCAATTGGGCATGTTTGAACGAAAGCTAATGTGCGTAGGTATTTCCCAACCGTATAGTAAGTGATCTGCGCCATTTAGGTATGCGCTTGAGATTGACGGTAGCACCCACCAGTGAGCCCACAGTTTTTGGTATGCGCCCTTGTCCATGTACCAGTTGATATCTCTTGCTAATCATTGCATGTAGAAAACTACGTCCATGGTCAGTTCTACTGACCCCACCGTTCCCGAGCCACGCATTGACGTCAATATATAGACATCTATATTGACAACACCCATGTCGAACTAAGTTTATGGGACACCGCCGGGCAAGAGGAGTTCGACCGATTACGATCACTCAGCTACGATGATACACACGCCATCATGCTCTGCTTCTCCGTCGACTCGCCCGACTCGCTCGAGAACGTGGAAACAAAATGGGTCGGAGAAATTGCGGAAAATTGTCCAGGCGTTAAACTCGTCTTGGTTGCGCTGAAGTGTGACCTTCGGAAACGTGACGACGACGACGCCGAGGACGGAGAGCCCGAGAAGCCGTGTATCGATTACGAGGAAGGCCTACGAGTCGCGGAGAAGATCAAGGCACTACGATACTTAGGTGCGTCCACTGCTATGCTCCAGGAATATGAGAGCAATGGCTGATCAGATTACAGAGTGCTCTGCCATGAAGAACCGCGGCGTTAACGAAGCGTTCACTGAAGCTGCGCGCGTTGCGCTACAAGTCAAAACCAGCAAGGACAAGAGCGGCGGATGCACCATTCTCTGAACGCCCCCAACCAATAATTCAGTCACCCTACTTGGACATACTTACACCTCATCTTTACAGTTCCACACTCCACGACTATCCTTTTCACCATATCCCAGCTACATTCGCAATTGGCTAGTGCTGTACAGATGAGACCGGCTTGGATATACTCCGCACGACGCTTGCATTCGCCTCCTGTCGCTTTGATAAGAGACCTGGATATACACTGTACGAGCGTGGCTAAAGCGTGGTGATACAGATCTTCATTTTTTGAATCTAGTCGCTCCACGACCATTGTACCCCAACCATACCATACCGCCTTGCAAATCTTGTTCCTACTTTCAATCTTTGATGTACATGCTTCTACAGCGCTCTGGCTTCGGCGACTTCTTTCTTTGGTTCGGGAAAGCACACCAGGAGCAGCGTTGGACTTGCTGCAAGAAATTCGCTGAGAAGGAGAGTTTCAGGTCTATAGACTTCTTACAAATCGCTCACGCTTAGTTTGTGCAGGCTGCGCATCTGCATCCAATATTAAATCGTTTGTGCGATTTAATGCAGCTTGCGAATGCCATCCACCATAATGCATATCTTATTACGCGTCCGAGGCATACATCCACAGCACTATTTCTTAGCCTTAAGGTCTACTTATTATTAGCTCGCTCACCCACTGCCCAGCCCTCCGAGCCGTTTTCTGGTTCACACCATCACCTTGCCCCGGAGTTTACCTCTTCCCTCTACGTGATCGGCAGCCGGACCGCTCCTTCCCCGTGGTTAGTTGTAGGTTTTCTCTGGAATACGGGGCGCTGATCATGGTTCGGTTCGCATTCGCAAAGGTTATTGTTGGAGGATGGGGATGCGGGAGGTCTGTTTCGAAAGTTATGGGTAAGGTTTTGGGGGTGAGGGGTAGGGTGGTGCGGGGTGGAGGATGGATGGGATGGATGGGTTGTGGCTGGATTAAGGTGGCTGGTTGGGTTGGAGGGGAATTGAGGGAAGTAGGCATGGGTGCAGTAGGGACTGGGTGTCGTCATTTACAGAACTAACACTACAATCAAAGGCGCAACCGGGTTTCATGATGTCTACTATGTGTTACGTTTAATGGTCCCATTGGTTAGTATTGTTACAAGAAAGAGCGATTACAACGGGATGTACAAGAAGTGAATGTCTAATTCTATACAATCTGAAGTAAGTCAAATGACATGATGCTCACCAGCCTCCCTAGTCCTCGTCCTCGGAGCGATCATGATGATGAAGATGATCAGTATTGGACAAGTGATGTGTCGGATACGCCAGCCCCTTCTCTTCAGGAACACCAGCTATTGGCGCATCATCAGGACGAACGTGGTTATGGAGATGGTCCAGCTCCGAATTGTCCCCGATGTGCTTTGGTTGGTGCGCTGTCTGTGTGCTTGAAGCAAGAACAGGCTCAATCGCGGATCGCGTGGCATATGCCGATTGAGGTACACCGTGGAGACATCGACATGGAGGACATGTGCTCGCCGGACATAGTTGTTTGGTGCAATGACACAGACTGGTGGTAACTGGACCAGAAGGCTGACTCTATAGATTGCAATTCCTGACCAAGGAGGCGTTTCGCATGA
>Ga0265780_10002962_pt1 | contig 22674 bp, 18 predicted proteins | sample P1T30metagenome_FD_192432 | JGI IMG/M metagenome (GOLD analysis project Ga0265780, IMG submission 192432) | Plant litter microbial communities from East Loma Ridge, Irvine, California - P1 T30 | ecosystem: Environmental > Terrestrial > Plant litter > Unclassified | place: USA: California...
GATTGGGTTTAGTGCGGCTGTTTCGTCGACGGCGAACCGGTCAACGCAGGTAAAAACCAATTCGGTGCTGAAGCTTAACCTGGATGATCCCATTGAAGAGCGCGGTAGCGAAAATCCGTTTGCTGGAATCGGCGCTTTTGGCGGTCCAAGCAATACAATTGGTTTAGTAGAGCTGAAGAAAGCGCTGTTAAAAGCAAAGACAGACGATAACATTCAGGGTATCTACCTGAAGAGCGAACACCCTCAGGCGGGCTGGGCATCGGTCGAAGAGATACGTAACGCCCTGATCGACTTCAAACAATCAAAGAAGTTCATCTATTCTTACGCCGAAACGATGGATGAAAAAGGATATTACTTGGCGTCGGTTGCCGACAAGGTATATCTTAATCCGGCGGGAGATATGGAATGGAACGGACTGGATGCCGAGCTGACGTTCTTTAAAGGAACGCTCGATAAACTGGGCCTGAAACCGGAAATTTTCCGGGTAGGGGAGTTCAAAAGCGCCGTCGAGCCGTTCATCCGCGAAAACATGAGCGAGCCTAACAAACGGCAGGTAACCTCGTTCCTGAACTCCATCAACGACCACATGCTCGTTCGGATCGCACAGAGCCGCAACCTGCGGGTTGACTCGCTGAAACGCTACGCGGATAACCTGACGATTGGTCAGCCCAAGGACGCGTTACGGACGAAACTGGTCACGAACGTGGCGTATGAGGATGAACTGGATGCTTTGCTGCATAAGCAACTGGACGTTGATACCAAAAAGAAGATAAACTATGTATCGCTGAAAGATTATCAGGAAGCCGAGGATACCAGCGAAACAGGAAACGGCAGCAAGAACCGGATTGCGGTAATTATGGCTTCCGGCGACATCGTGTCTGGCAAAGGGGGTGACAACAACATCGGTTCGGAGACGATTGTGGAGGAACTGAAAAAGGCCCGTCTGGATAACAACGTAAAGGCGATCGTGCTGCGGGTAAATTCGGGTGGGGGCAGTGCCCTGGCGTCGGATGTAATGTTCCGCGAAGTACAACTGGCCCGTAAGTCAAAACCAGTCATTGGCTCCATGTCAGATTACGCGGCTTCGGGCGGCTATTACATGCTGATGGGCTGCGACAAGATTGTGGCACAACCCAATACCATTACGGGCTCCATCGGTGTCTTCTCGCTGCTGTTTAACACCGAGAACTTCTTTAAAGACAAACTGGGCGTCAGCTTTGATCGGGTTAAAACAAACGAAAACTCCGATTTTCCGGCGATGACGCACGAAATGACGCCGTTCCAGAAACAGGCGCTGCAACGCCGTACGGAGCAGATTTACGCAGAATTTACGAGCAAGGCAGCCGCTGGCCGTAAGATCCCGGTCGACAGTATCCTCGCCATTGCGGGCGGTCGGGTCTGGACGGGATCGCAGGGGAAAGCAATTGGTCTGGTCGATCAACTGGGCGGTCTGGACGATGCCGTTAAGCTGGCGGCCCAGTCGGCCAAGCTGGGAGAAGGCGATTATCGCCTGAAGTACCAGCCGCGCAAAAAGCCGTTTATCGAGCAGATCATTACGTCGTTCACTGGCGATGACGAAACAAAACTACAGGCGCAGGTTGGCGAACTGGCCCCTTACGTACTGTATCTGAAAAAGCTTAAAACGCTGGAAGGTATTCAGGCTCGTCTACCCTTCGAGATGAAAATTCGGTAATAACAGGCAGGGATATTGGTGAGGAAAGGATAAAGTTATCTGATTAGTAATGAGTTAATTCCTGCTTTTCTTGCCAGAGGCTCCTGTCCGACAATAGTTGGTTTGTAATCCATCAGACCTGCGCAGTTTCTGTGCAGGTCTTTTCTTTTCCCGTGACGTAACAATGCCAGTACGCCCGTAGCCGGACAACCTGGTTATTGTAGCATTGTAGCGAAACAAAAAAGTGAGGGGAATACGTAGATCGTACCCCCCTCACTTTATGAAACAGCGTACCTTACAGGTATTTCTTGTACTCGCCTTCGGAGATTTTTTCCAGCATCGCTTCCGAGATGGATTCCGCGCGATCTTTCCGGGTTGCGGCTGAATCTTTCGATTCTACGCGAACACTAAAAACGTGGTTGATGTACAGAACGTGCATCGTGCCCGTGCTGGCATCCCATACGGCTTTATCGCCCAGGCCCGTAACGGCGGCAAAGCGGCTAGTCGTAACGGCGGGTTCGGCCATTGGCGTAGGCAGCGATACCGAATCCGATTCGGTTGCTCCGTCTGCCGATGCGTCAGTTTTCGGGTCGGCACTGGCAGTGGCTGTCTGCTCGGGGTTTTCCTTTGTTATGGGTTCTGGCTTCTCAATAGGAACCTCAGCCGCTTTTGGCTTATTCTGGTAGCGAACATCGAAGACGTATTCGGCCCGGAAGATCGATTCGAACGGACGGGTGCCCACAAAGGATAAGTCTACTTTGGTGCCAGCCCATTCAAACGAACATCCGTCTTCTTCGTGTCCCTCGCTGATAGCAACGTCTTCAGCAACGCCAAAGGTAGCCCGGACATATTCTTCGCCCAGCATACTGCAGGGCTCCTGGTAAAAACCATCTGTGCTCAGGACCTGCACACCGACTACGCGTCTTGCCAGTTCGGCATTTTCGGCGGGATTGGTGCTATCTGTGTTGGTGCTTGTTCCACAGGCGGCCAGACAGAGAGCGGGTAGAACCAGTAATAGAGTTTGTATTTTCATGATGTATCGTCGAAAACCCAAAATTAGTATTTCATTACATACAAACTTCGCCGGGTGGATGTTTAGACACGTTATATTTTGGTCTACCGGCCTACGGGCCCCTAAATTCAGAAGATCGCTAGCCAGCGGGGATGGTACGATCCCGATCACTCCGTAAGTTTGTGGCTGATTATTTTTCTGCATGTCCACGATTGACACCATTTCACTGGCACCCGGTCAAAAAGCGTATTTCGCGTCTGACTTCCACCTGGGAGCCCCATCCCCCGAACAAAGCCGTATTCGCGAGCAGGCGGTCGTTTCCTGGTTGAACGAAGTCAGTTCTGATGCCGGGGTGATTTTTCTGGTGGGCGACGTATTCGATTTCTGGTTCGAGTACAAGCGCAGCATCCCCAAAGGCTTTATCCGACTGCAGGGCAAGCTGGCCGAACTGACCGACGCCGGTATCCGGATCGAGTTGTTTACGGGCAATCACGATATGTGGATGAGCGATTATTTTACCCAGGAAATGGGAATTCCGGTTTACCGTGAGCCCAGGGTCTACAAAATCGGCAACAAACAGTTTCTGGTTGGGCACGGCGATGGACTTGGCCCCGGCGATTATACCTACAAACGACTGAAACGGGTCTTCGAGAGCGGCCTGGCGCGTCGCTTGTTTCGGTACGTACACCCTGATCTGGGGATTGGGGTGGCCCAGGCATGGTCGCGCCGGAGCCGGATCAACAACGAGGAAAAAGGAGAGGAGTTTCTGGGCGAAGACCGGGAGTGGCTCATGCTGTACTGCCACGAAGTCGAAGCCGTTCAACACCACGACTACTACGTATTTGGGCACCGGCATCTGCCGCTCGACCTGGCTGTGTCACCCACAAGCCGGTATATTAATCTGGGCGAATGGGTACATGCCAAAACTTACGGGGTCTTTGATGGCGAAAAACTCGCCCTGAAAACCTGGTCGCCAGCGTCCGTATAAAACGAAAGGAGGTCGACCGCTATGGGTCATCTCCTTTCTGTGTATCAAAAGTATTGTTTCCTGCTATTCCACCCGCCTGTTGCGCGACCGGGTCCATTCCAGATTGGGTCTGGAATGACAAAAACGGATCAGTTATTATCCTGCAGTAAGATGTCTTTCCGGGATACGTTTTCGCGGGGGGCTTTGTTGAGTTCGCTTCGCCACTCCTTGTTTTTCAAGTCACCCCGTTTGACGGATCGAATGAAGTTTGCCCAGGCAAATGGGTTGGTAAACGCAAACGTAGGCACCTGACTTCGGCCAATGATCGACTCCCGCCCGAAGAACTGATTGTTGACAAAATTCTGGTGGTTGGCCAGGGCGCCCATCGGCATTGTAGCGGCCTGCCGCATAATGGCTGCCGGATCCAGGTTTTTAGCCAGATTCTGCCGCTCTTTCTCATCGGGCAGCGTCAGGTTGACGAATGCTTCTTTAAACAGCTCTTCGGTAGCATACGGGTAAACCTTTACTTCGGCCAGCGTTTTTACATCCTCCTGCAAAGCCACTACGGCCGAGTAAGTCTGGTCCGTAAGTCGGCGGGGGATAATGTGGTATTGCGTCCGGAAACCAACGTAGCTGAAAATGATACTGTCGCCAGGAAATACCGGAAGGGCAAAGTACCCGTTAGGTGCCGATAAAACCCCGCGACCAGCTTTGGGAATGTAGATATAAGCGCCGGGTAAGGCTTCATTTGATTTACCGCCCGTGATAAACCCCGTGAACGTTATCTGCCGATCCTGTCCTTGCGCGCGGGTTTCTGAGAACATCCCCGCTAACAGAAACAGGCCCAGCCCCAGCAGTACATAGATTCGTATTTGCTTCATGCCGACCGACCTGACAACAGGCCCTTTTCTACTTAACCACACAAAATAACGAATGATTTATTGGTCAGCCGCATTTGGACAAATAATTTAAGATTTATTAAAGCCCCCAGCCAGCGATTTGACCTGCTTTCCCTCTTCCCATTATATTATCTAATAGTGTGCAATAAACGCTGATAATTACCTGATTGTCACGCTAAATTTCCATTAGTTTCCGGCACGTTCCAGCTTTATCAGGTAGTAGTAACTCACACCTTAAACTACATAAGTAATGGCCACCGATCCGACCAGCCGCTCGACCACGACCGGCGTAACTTCCTGTTTTTTCCTGCTTCTATTATGGCTGTTTGCTTACTCCGCGCTGGCTCAGGTAAAACCATCCCGAACCTTCACGCTAACCGGACAAGGGTTGCCAGCCACAACCGGAACAGTGTATCTGTTTAAGCAAAACAACGTACCAATAGACTCTGCTCGCGTCAGTCAGGGGCGCTTTACGTTCAAGGGGGCGCTGAATGACCCTGATTTATACTGGATCAAATTGAGTACTGCCGATAAACAATATCCCGTCTTTCTGGAAGCAGCACCAATCCGAATAACCTTTGCGGACAATGCTACGGCTAAAGTATCGGGTTCAAAACTGCATGATCAGTGGGAAACGCATGTATCAGAAGTTGTCGATCCGACTAGAGAAGAATTAATCTCGCTTTATGAGCAGCGGCAGGTAGCAACCCAAAAAGGAGATACGGTGCTGTTTAATAGGCTGATGAAACAGAATGACTCCGTAAGCATCCAGTATGGAACTCTGCTCAGGAAAAGCATTGAGCAAAAATCTTACACCTTCCTTAATCTGTATTTACTGCGCGAATCGGGTATGGATGATGCGTATAAAACGAACATGCTCAATGAATTCAGGCCTCAGTTAGCTACGTACCGTACGTTTCAGATACTGGAACAGGAAATGGCAAAACGGGCAGCTCAGCGGGAAAAAACAGCCATTGGTGTAGATGCCCCGCTGTTCGTGTTGCCAACCAGTAAGGGAGGAACCAGTAGCTTGGATTCGGTTCGTAAAAGCAACAAACTGGTGCTGCTTGATTTCTGGGCGAGCTGGTGTGGCCCCTGCATCAAAGAACTACCTTCAATGAAAGCCCTTTACAGCCAGTATGCCAAGGAAGGGTTAGCAATCGTTGGTATCTCCGTTGACAAAGATTCTAACCAATGGCAACGTGCGCTCGCGCGCCATACACCAGTAGGTACACAATTGATGGCGACAGCTCAAAGCCAGATTATGGATAACTATGCCATTCACAGCGTTCCCCGGTTGTTTTTAATCGATCAGGCGGGGAAAATTCGGGGCTATGATCTCCGGGGGGAAGAGTTAACCAAAAAAGTGGCCGAGTTGCTCGACGAAAAACGCTAATCAACTGCCTGATAGCAAACAGTCCTTTGCCGGAGCGAATTCAACTGCTCTGGCAAAGGAGTGTTTGCTGTTTATATGCCGTAGAATCAGGCGAATAGCTTCAGGAACGTAATGATGAAGGGAGCCGCCAGCAGGAGACCATCGAAACGGTCCAGGAAACCGCCGTGGCCGGGAATACTGCTGCCCGAATCCTTGATGGCAATACTGCGTTTGAAGAGTGATTCAACCAGGTCGCCGTACGTTCCCGTCACGACGATAATGCCGCCCACGCAGTACCACTGCCAGGGGCGAAGCTCGGGGGCATAGAAAGCCAGTCCAAGCGCGATCAGGGCCGCAGCGGCCGCACCACCTAGGGCTCCTTCCCACGATTTTTTAGGCGATACCCGCTCGAACAGTTTCCGGCGGCCAAAGTACGTACCGGCAAAGTACGCCCCTATGTCGCTGGCCCACAGTAAAAGCAGGCAACCCGTGATGGTCATGGGATGGAACGTACTGCCACGAAGGGCCAGGATGATCAGCAACGCGAAGGGCATCGCTACGTAGATAATCCCCAGAAAGGTGAAGCCAATGTTGGTGAATGGCTTCATGTCGCGCTTTTTGTAAAGCTTGATCAGAAAGATCATCGACGAGGCCGGGCAGATCAGAAAGTAACTACCCATGCCAATCTGATCCGTTTCAACAAAATACGCCAGTACGCAGATCATGACCCCAACCAGCGTCCCATAGGCCGTCAGCGGTTCGAACCCATCCAGTCCCAGCAGCCGGTAAAACTCGCGCTGGGTCAGCGCACTGATGACGCAGAACAGGAGCGCAAAGGTCCAGGCGTCGTACCAGATCATAAACAGAATAAACGGCACGCCTACAATAGCCGCAATGACCCGTTGCTGGAGGTTAGTCAGCTTAGCTAAACGTTGCTTCATTCTCCAGAATTACTTTGGCCAGAATAGCATCCTTGCCCATGACGTGTACTTCACTTTTGCCTAATCCCACGGCCGGATAGCTACTGCTCTGTCGATTGATCACGACGGCTGGAATGTCGTGTTCCTGCAGCAGCGCTTTCGCCAGTTCGGCCCGGTGAGGAAGCGGGGTTGTGTAAATGGATTCCCAGTTTTCAGTCATTGATGAGTATACGTAAGTCGGTCAGGAACGGATAGGGCGAAATTCGCTCGTCAGGGGTTTGCTGACGGATTAACCTTATCGTTCCGATTAAGTTGGCGAAAATAATACAGCAGGCCAGCCGTAAGCGCCAGCGACGCCAACGCCGTAGCCATTGGAACCGAGTCAGGACTCTCGATATCCATCGAAATCAGTTTATGCTGATAAAGATAGACCATCAGTACCGTGAAGCCATTGTTGACGAAGTGTGCCAGAATTGGCACCCACAGATTGCCCGACCAGACGTAAAGATAACCAAACAGCGCTCCCAGCAACATGCGGGGAATAAAACCCAGAAACTGAACGTGAATGGCGCTGAACAAGGCTGCTGAAATCCAGATGCCCATGTGCGCGTTGCCCGTCCAGTACGTTAGATTACGCTGCAGAATACCCCGGAACAGTGTTTCCTCGCCAATGGCCGGGATGACGGCGATAACCAGCACCGCAATCAGCAGCTGCCCCATATTGTTGAACGTAGTGAGATACTTAGTAACCCCTTCCAGGCTTTTTTCCTTTTCCCGAATCCACTGCTCCAGGGGAGCCAGCGTGTGGGGCAAGTGAACGTTCTGGTTCCAGTCGATGATCAACCCATCAAAGGGCATAAAGGCCACTACAACAACACCTACCACGGCCAGACCCGCCACGGTAGAAACAGGGCGCGGATTGAAAGCCGACCAGGCCTGGTGCTCGACGGCATACCAGTACAGTAAGGCGGGAAGTAAAAACGTGCCCAGGTGATTGACCGCCTGGAGAATCATGAGCGTATACCACCCATCCCGGATAGAGGCCGGATCAGTGGCCAGTGTCGTGATGTATTCTCGGGCTTCAGCGGGGCCAAAACCCTGATTGACCATGATCAGCAGCAAAATTAGTAACGTACTGAGTACTCCGCCGATCAGCACAAAACCGATGAGCATGATTAACCCGCCCAATGTTGGGGGCTGAGGAGACGTATGATGCGGGACGTAGATTGATGGCATATTTGGCGTAAATTTACTGAAGCATTCCCATAATCCGCAAAAAGGAACTATTTGGCCGCGAGGATTGTGCTAAAACCTTAGCGTCAGGGACGATATAACCGACCAATATTCGTTCGTGAAAGGACTGACTGAAAGCATTATGGTTAAAATTGGCACTATAGAATTACCGGATTTTCCGTTGTTGCTGGCTCCCATGGAGGATGTCAGCGACCCGCCGTTTCGGGCGGTTTGCAAGGCAAATGGAGCGGATTTGATGTATACCGAGTTTATTTCGTCGGAAGGACTGATCCGCGATGCCGCCAAAAGCGTGCAGAAACTGGACATCTTTGAGTACGAGCGTCCCATCGGCATTCAGCTTTTTGGTTCAGACGTTGAAACGATGGGGTCCTGCGCCGAAATTGCCACGCGTGCCAACCCGGATCTGATCGATATTAACTACGGTTGCCCCGTCAAGAACGTAGCGTGCCGGGGCGCGGGAGCTGCATTGCTGCAGGATATACCTAAAATGGTACGGATGACCGACGCTGTCGTGAAGGCCACGCACCTGCCCGTAACGGTGAAAACCCGGTTGGGCTGGGACGATAGCACCAAAAACGTAGAAGACGTAGCCGAACGATTACAGGATATCGGTATCCAGGCGCTGACGATCCACGGTCGGACACGGGTGCAGATGTATAAGGGAGACGCCGACTGGACGCTCATCGGACGTATCAAAGACAACCCGCGTATTACCATCCCTATTTTTGGGAACGGCGATATCGACACGCCCGAAAAAGCACTGGAATACAAAAACCGGTACGGGGTCGATGGGGTCATGATTGGCCGGGCCAGCATTGGCCACCCCTGGATTTTCGACGAAATCAAACACTTCGTGCAGACCGGCGAATACCGGGCGGCACCTACTGTTGCCGATCGGGTAGCCGTTTGTCGGCAGCATCTCGATTTCTCGATTCGCTGGAAGGGAGAGATTGTTGGCCTGTTCGAAATGCGCCGACACTATTCCAACTATTTCAAGGGCTTGCCCGATTTCAAACCGTACCGGCAGCGGCTGGTAACGACCGATACATACGCCGAAACCAGCGCCGTGCTGGATGAGGTGGCGGAGCGCTACGCCGAGGCCGTTCCGGCCTGATTACTTATTAACGAGGTCGCACGGGGCAGTCTTTCTACTTGAAAGACTGCCCCGTATTCTTGTCGGTACATTGGCGAAAAATCCCGGAAAACCGAGGAATCAGTGAGGATCGCCGTAACCAATCCCTCGGTTTCCGGCTGGGCGTCTGTGCCGCTTTCGGCCTTTTTCCTATCTTTGCCGCAAAATTTCCTTTCATGGCATCGCAAACAAAGTACAAACGAATCCTGCTTAAATTAAGTGGAGAAGCGCTGGCAGGCCCCAGCGGCTACAACATCGATCCGGCTGTGTTGGAGAAATACAGCCAGGAAATCAAGCAGGTAGTTGACCTGGGAGTTCAGGTGGCTATTGTCATTGGCGGAGGAAATATCTTCCGGGGCGTTTCGGGCGAACGCTCGGGAATTGACCGGGTGCAGGGCGATTACATGGGCATGCTGGCCACCGTAATTAACGCCATGGCCATCCAGAGCTCGCTCGAGAAACACGGCATGTACACCCGCGTTATGTCGGCCATTAAAATGGAGCAGGTCTGCGAACCCTACGTTCGTCGCCGGGCAGTACGTCACCTCGAAAAAGGCCGCGTGGTTATTTTTGGTGCTGGTACCGGAAGCCCTTATTTTACGACGGATACCACGGCCAGTTTGCGGGCTATTGAAGTTGAAGCCGACGTTGTGCTCAAGGGAACCAAGGTAGATGGTATCTACACGGCCGATCCGGTTAAGGACAAAACCGCCACGCGCTATACGACAATCTCGTTTGAGGACGTTTACGAAAAGAAACTGAACGTAATGGACATGACGGCCTTTACCCTCTGTCAGGAAAACGATCTGCCCATCATTGTGTTCAATATGAACGAGTCGGGTAGCCTGATGAAAGTAATCCTGGGCGATAGCGAAACCGGAACCCTGGTCTCGTCGCAGAAATAGTTGTGAAGACGCCGGGTTATTGAGTTTTACGCCAGCAGGCGTCTCCGGGAGCCAGCCACCGTAAAATTCTACGACTTTATAACTATCCCACTTTACAACTCTACAACTTTTCAACTGTACAGAAAATGGAAGAGATCGAGCTATACCTCGACGATGCAAAAGACACGATGGAAAAGGCGCTGAAGCACTTATCCATTGAACTGACTAAAATCCGCGCCGGCAAAGCCAGCCCGCAGATGCTGGATGGTATTCAGGTCGAGTACTACGGTGTAACGACGCCCCTCAACCAGGTAGCCTCCGTAACGACGCCCGACGCCCGTACGCTGGTGGTGAAACCCTTCGAGCGGAAACTGATCGGCGAGGTAGAAAAAGCCATTCGGAACTCAAACGTTGGTCTGGCGCCGAACAACGACGGCGAACAGATCCGGCTTAGTGTTCCTCCGCTGACGGAAGAACGTCGTCGTGATCTTGTAAAGCGCGTAAAACAGGAGGTAGAAGTTGCCAAAGTGAACGTGCGTAACATCCGCAAAGACACCAACGATGGTATCCGTAAGTTGACCAAAGACGGTGTATCGGAAGATGCCGTGAAAGTGGGTGAAGAGCGTGTCCAAAAGCTGACGGATTCGTTTATTGCCCGGGTTGACGAAACGTTTATCTCGAAAGAGAAAGACATCCTGTCGGTATAAAGCCGAAAAAGATTTATTTGCGAGCCGAACCCTGCTGAATGGGGTTCGGCTATTTTTTTATTCGTACTTTACAGACAGTCTTACGCGTCTTTTTCGTCTGTCAACAGCCCATGCCGGTATGAGTGATTTAAGCGACTTTTTCAGGAAAACGCCCCCGCAGGTTATCTGCCACCATCTGGCTGTTGAGAATGCTCAGCTTCAGGCGCAGCTGCAGAATATAGGCGATGCGTATGCCGAGGAACTAAAAAAACACCGGCAGCGGCTGCGGGATCGAAACCGGTTGCGTCGGCAACTGGACGAACAGACCGATCGGATGGACTTACCGCCCGACGAGGAACTCGACCGGGACAGAACCATTCGGCAGCTAAGCGAGGCTATTGCGGCTATAGATACTAAAGAGCCTGAGGAACTGAAAATACATCTGGCGAAAAAACAAATTCTGATACTGAAGCTACAGGAAAACGACAATCAGATTCGCCAGTTCCTGCTGGCATACGCGCAGACATACGTCAACTAACGGTGCGGCCCGATAGTGTTGCAACAATTTGCCGCCGGTTGCTGCGTTGGAACGAGCAGATTGCCACAGGCGGCTTCTGCCCATTTGCGCGTAAACCCCTATCTTTGGGCTACGTACCAGTTTTTTGTATGAATCAACCAACCCTTTCTCAACCGCACCGTCGGGCTGCCTTTCTGCCGCACCTGATTGCCGTGCTGGGGCTGCTGCTGCTGGCCATTGCCTATTTCTCGCCGGTCATGCAGGGCAAAACCTTATCCATGGCCGACGTGCAGCAAAGCACAGCATCGGCCCGCGAAATCCGCGAAATTACCCAGCAAACCGGCGACAAACCCCTCTGGACAGACGCCGTTTTCAGCGGTATGCCCGGGTACATGATCGATTTTAACTACCCGAATATTCTGGTGTACAAGGCCACGATGGCCGTTATCAACGTACTGCCCAACACGGCGAATGTGGTGTTCATCCTGATGGCCAGTACGTACCTGTTGCTGGTTGTGCTGGGCTGCGGCCCCTGGGTATCGGCCATGGGCGCTATTGCTTATGGCTTCGGTACTTTTGGCATCGTCAGTCTCGAAGCGGGGCATATTTCCAAGATCTACGCTATGGCCTTTGGCTCAGGTATCCTGGCCGGGGTAGTGCTTTGTCTGCGGGGTCGATACTGGCTGGGCGCGGCCCTGACGGGTTACTTTTTCTGCATGGAACTGGGCGCCAATCACATCCAGATCACGTATTACCTGTTCATGGCCATTGGCCTCTACGTTCTGGTTGAGGGCATTGCGCTGCTACGGGCGGGGCAGACAAAGCGCCTGGGCATGGGCCTGACAGTTCTGGTGCTGGCGGGTGTGCTGGCGGCTGGTAGCTTCGGCAAACGGCTGCTGATCATGAATCAGTACACGAAAGAAACGATTCGGGGCACCTCGGAACTGACCGAAAAAACGACCAATCCTGATGGCAAATCGTCGGGTAACGTAGCGAAAAGCGGTCTGGATAAGGATTATGCGTTTAGCTACAGCTATGGCAAAGCCGAAACGCTTACCCTACTGGTGCCAAACGCATTCGGCGGTTCATCCGGGGGCGGTTTAACAACCGATTCGGAATTCTACAGAACCTTGACGGAAAAAGGCGTTGATCCGGCGGCTGCCAAACAGTTTGCCGAACTGGGTGCACCGACCTACTGGGGCGATCAGCCGATGGTGGGTGGGCCGGCGTATGCTGGCGCGGTACTGCTGTTTCTGTTCGTACTGGGCATGTTCGTTATCCGGACGCCTATTCGCTGGTGGCTGCTTAGTGCGGCCCTCCTGATGATTGCGCTGGCGCAGGGGAAAAACCTGGCCATCGTGAACTACACGCTGTTCGACTACCTGCCGTATTTCAACAAATTCCGGGCAATGACCATGGCGCTCTGTCTGGCGCAGCTATTCCTGGGTATTGGTGCGGCTTTGGGAATTCAGACGATTGTCAACCAGAAACTGACGTTCGCGCAGATCAAACAATCGCTGCTGATCAGCTTTGGGCTGACGGGCGGGGTAGCGCTGGTGCTGGCGTTGCTGGGTGGTTCGCTGTTTTCGTTCCAGACGCCCACCGACCTGGATTCGCTGGGCCGGTATTTTGGGGAGGCCGCCAAAGATTTCCAGGCTGCGCTGATTCACGACCGGCAGGGGCTGTTACGTAGTGATGCCATCCGCTCGTTTATCTTTATCCTGCTGGCAGCCGGTGCCGTCTGGGCATTTGTAGCGAACAAGATCAAAGCCGGGATTTTCTATCCCATTTTGCTGGCCCTACTGGTCGTTGACCTGTTGGGCGTCGACAAACGGTTCCTGAATAACGCCGATTTTGTGACGAAAACGCAGGTGGCCGAGGTGTTCCAGCCAACGCCTGCCGATGAGCAGATCTTGCAGGACAAAACGCTGGGGTACCGCGTATTTGATCAGACGGTTGACTTCATGAACAGCAACCGGACTTCGTATTTCCACCGGTCGATTGGCGGGTACCACGCGGCTAAACTGCGCCGGTATCAGGAACTCGTTACGTATGCGTTTCAGCCAAATACACTGAATATTCTGAACATGCTGAACGCGAAATATGTGCTTCAGCCCGGCCAGCCGGACCCCGCTAATCCACAACAGCAATCGGGACCCGTCGCACTGCCAAATCCGGAAGTGATGGGAGCGGCCTGGTTCGTGGGTACTGTTCGTCAGGTGAGTAATGCCGATGAAGAAATTGCCGCGATGAAAACGTTGAGTACGCGCGACTCTGCCGTGGTAGATAAGCGGTTTGCGACAGAACTGGGCAACCTGCCTGCCGGTATGGATCATACCGGCAGCGCAATCCAGCTAACCAGCTACCGGCCCGATAAACTGGTGTACCAGGCCAACGCTAACCGTGATGGACTAGCCGTTTTCTCCGAGATCTATTACCGGGGCAACGAAGATTGGCAGGCAACCATCGACGGGAAACCAGCTCCTCACCTGCGGGCCAACTACGTTCTGCGCGCCATGCGGATTCCGGCCGGGAAGCACACGATTGAGTTTACGTTTGCTCCCCCGCTGAACAAGCTCGGCGATACTATCGATTTGATCTTTAACATACTGCTGATTGCCCTGATTGCGTTCGTCATTTTCCAGACTACCCGCAATCGACAAACCGAGCCGGAACTGGTCACCGAATCGATGATTCCTATCGCCCCGGAGCCAGCGAAAGCCAGCCCGAAAACAAAAACTCGCTAGATATTCATTTCCCCTGATAGGCTAATCAAGCCCTGTCAGGGGATTTTTTTGTCACGCAATCACCTGTTTGAGCCCCGCTACGTAATTCAATTGTCCGTATGCCGTACCGCCATACCGTTCGTCAGAAAAATTACGTATTCAGCGATCTGAAAACCTTGCTGGCGCGGGCCACTCCGCTGCGGTCAGGGGATCAGCTGGCGGGCGTAGCAGCCGAAACAGCAGAAGAACGGGTAGCGGCTCAGATGGCGCTGGCTGATTTACCGTTGACAACGTTTCTGAATGAGAGCGTTGTGCCCTACGAGCAGGACGACGTAACGAGGCTGATTATCGACTCACACGATATCGCGGCTTTTTCGCTCATTCGCCACCTTACCGTCGGTGACCTGCGCAATTTCCTACTTTCGGAAAAAGCCGATGCCCAAACGCTGGCCGGTCTGCGAATGGGTTTGACCCCCGAAATGGTCGCGGCCGTGTCGAAGCTGATGCGCAACCAGGATCTGATTACGGTGGCCGCCAAATGTGAAATCGTTACGCGATTCCGGAATACGCTGGGGCTGCATGGGCGCTTGTCAACTCGTTTACAACCGAACCATCCTACCGATGATTTGCGCGGGATAGCGGCCAGTCTGGTCGATGGCCTGTTGTATGGTTCCGGGGATGCTGTTATCGGGATCAATCCCGCCACCGACCATGTGCAGACGACGGTCCAACTGCTGACTATGCTGGATACTGTGCGGGAGCGGTTCGCCATCCCGACGCAGACCTGCGTACTAAGCCACCTGACCACAACCATCCAGGCCATTGAGCAGGGTGCGCCCGTCGATCTGGCGTTTCAAAGCATTGGTGGGACCGAGGCTGTCAATGCGTCATTTGGTGTTAGCCTGGCGTTGTTGCAGGAAGGGCTGGACGCGACCCGCTCGCTCAATCGGGGCACCGTTGGGCAGAACGTGATGTATTTTGAAACGGGGCAGGGGAGTGCTTTATCGGCCAACGCGCACCACGGCATGGACCAGCAAACTGCCGAAACCCGCGCTTATGCCGTAGCCCGGGCGTTTGATCCACTACTGGTTAACTCGGTCGTGGGCTTCATCGGCCCGGAGTATCTCTACGACGGCAAACAGATCATTCGCGCTGGCCTGGAAGATCATTTCTGCGGCAAACTGCTGGGGCTACCAATGGGCGTCGACATTTGCTACACCAACCACGCTGAGGCCGACCAGGACGACATGGATACGCTTCTGACATTACTGGGTACGGCGGGTGTTACGTACATTATGGGCGTTCCCGGTGCCGACGATGTCATGCTGCACTACCAGAGTACGTCCTTTCACGATGCACTCTACCTCCGGAGTCTGCTAAACCGTCGACCGGCGCCGGAGTTTGAACAATGGCTGCTGCAGATGGGGATAATGGACGAAGCGTTGCAACTCTTACCCATCAAATCGGGTCATCGTCTGGTAGAATCTGTATCCTCTCTCTAAGTGTATGGCTGCCGTACGAGTGCTTACTTTGTTGCTTCTGCTGGCTGGTTCGGCCTGCGATAAATCGGTCGAACCGGAGATGCTTACTCTGCAAATCGATAGTCGGTATCAGGATTGCGTCGGTGTTGGTCCGATGAAATGCCTGCGGGTCAAAGAAAATGATGCATCAAACTGGCAGTTGTTTTACGGCGCCATTGAGGGGTTTACGTACGAACCCGGTTACAGCTACACTGTACAGGTCAGTCGCGAAACTATTTCTGATCCACCGGCAGATGGGTCGTCTTACCGGTATAAACTGCTTCAGATCGTTTCTCAACAAAAGCAATGAGTGAGACGAGTGATACCACCGAAGGACTGGATATGGGCGATCCCTGGGCGTTTCTGAGTCAGCACACCGCGGCCCGTATCGCGCAGGGACGAACCGGTCATAGTTTGACGACCAGCGCTTTGCTTCATTTTCAGCTCGACCACGCCCGCGCCCGCGATGCCGTGCATGCCCAGCTTACTACCGATACGTTACTGGCCGATCTGAATGCCCTTCAGCCCGGTTCTATCCTGCTCCACAGCCGGGCCATAGATCGGCAGGTCTACCTGAAGCGTCCCGACTTAGGCCGGCAGCTGGCTTACGGATCGATGGTGCGGCTGGCGGAACTGGACAAATACCCGGTTGTTGATCTATGCATCGTCATTGCTGATGGCTTATCCGCCTTTGCAATCCAGCAACACGTCGTTCACCTGTTAACAACGCTGCTGCTGCTAGTCCGTCAACAGAACTGGCAGGTGGCCCCGTTTTGCGTAGTTGAACAAGGGCGCGTTGCCGTGGGTGACGAAATTGCTCACGCCTTTGAAGCCGAACTCCTGCTGGTCCTGATCGGGGAGCGGCCAGGACTCTCCTCGCCCGATAGTTTGGGGGCCTACCTGACGTACCGGCCCCGACCCGGCACGACCGACGAACTGCGCAACTGCGTATCGAACATCCGACCAGAAGGGTACCCCTACGAACTGGCCGCTCAGAAACTGCTTTACCTGCTCACCGAAATGAAGACGCGACGGCTGTCGGGCGTTGCGCTGAAAGATGAGATGCCTACGCATACACTGGGGCATATGTCTTCCCCGGCAGCGATCGAACAAAGCCCCGAAACTCCAGATTGAGCAACACCGAAGCTAGCCGACCCATCGGAATTTGTGCCTGCCAGCTCAGATCGTCAATGTGTAACGTAGCCGACTGACGAAGCAGCGCCAGAATCTGGCTTTCTTCCTCCGTAATGTCGAGCGGTAGCGCAGGTGGGATGCCTTTGGGTGATGGCTCTGTTACGGGTGCATCCCAGTTCATGGCTTCAATCAGGTCACGGGGGCTGGTGTAAATCTGCGCTTTGTTTTCCCGGATCAGCTTGTTGCAACCCGCCGAAAAGGTCTGATTCAATTGCCCCGGTACAGCAAATACGTCGCGGTGGTAATTGTTGGCGTACTCCGCCGTAATAAGTGCTCCCCCTTTAGCGGCCGCTTCCACTACCACCACGGCATCGCTCAGACCCGCAATGATCCGGTTCCGGGCCGGAAACAGGTGGGCATCAGGTTTGGTGCCGGGCACGCTTTCCGTCAGTAGCCCACCCTGAACGAGCATTTCCTGCGCTGTTTTTTGGTGTACGTGCGGGTAAATAATGTCGAGTCCGCTGGCCATGACGCCAATGGTTGGCAAGCCGCTGGTCAGGCTGGCGCGGTGCGCGGCAATGTCGATGCCGTAGGCCAGACCGCTAATGACCGTAACGTTATAGGGAACGAGCGCTTCGACAAGGTCGGCGGTGATACGTCGGCCATAATCGGTTGCCTGCCGGGTGCCGACCAGGCCAATGGTACGGGAAGCGTTCAGGTCGCCAGCACCCCGAAAATACAGCATGGCGGGGGCATCGTACAGGTTTTTTAGCCGGGCGGGATAGGCTTTATCGGTGAAGAACACACTGCTGGCGTCCTGCTTGTTTAACTGGTTGATGACCTGCTCGGCGGCTATCAGTACGTCGGGTTTGTGGATGGATCGGGCGGTAACCTCGCCGATACCCGGAATTTTTAGTAGCCGACCGAGCGGGGCCTGAAATACGTCGGCGGCCGAGCCGCAGTAGCTGATTAGTTGACGAATGAGGATACTGCCCACGCCGGGAACGAGCGTCAGGGCAATCTGGTGTAAGTTATGAGTCACGAAGCGTACGGTAGGGATTAATGAGCCAGTTTACGTATATTTAGGCATATCATGAACGCACTCCTGGTTTCGTGTCCTGTTTTGTTATTAGAAGGCAGGTTCGCGAAGGCATCCTAACGGCAGCAGGGCGGCAATAGTGGTTTACTCATCCGTTTGTTGCGAGGGTATTAATCAGGCTATGCAATTGAAATCAGTTTACTTGCCGTCGCTCATGGCGGGTATGTTATTGGGTATGACGGCCTGTGGCGACCGGGCCGAACCCGGCGTTGTTCAGTCCGATATTGTCCTGAAAAATCAGTCGGTAACACCCGTGCTGGCCAGGCTGATGCCTGGCTTTGAAAACGTGAGCCTTTATTCACTTGTCAGCAGCGATGATACGCTTAAGCAGTCGCCATCGTACGTCTTTGCCGGATCGGCGGATGGGGAAGGGCTTCTGAAAAACACCGACGGTACGTACACCATGCTCGTTAATCACGAGGATAATTTCTCCGTGTCGCGCTTAACGCTGGACAAAACATTTAAACCCATCAAAGGCGAATACCTGCTCAACTCCGACGGGAGCCAGTGGCGCCTGTGTTCAGCGACGCTGGCCATGCCCGAGGTGCACGGCTTTGGTCCGACGTTTCTGACCTGCGGAGAAAGTGGCGAAGAATCGCGTATCCATGCGATCAATCCGTATGCCGATGTCAGTACGGCGGGTATCTCGAAAGAAGTAGCCGGGCTGGGCCGGTGGAGTGCCGAAAACGCGGTGCCGCTGCCGAAGACAGCCTATTCAGGTAAAACGGTCATTCTGATCGGCAAAGACGAGGCCGATGATTACGGCGGTCAGGTAGCCATGTACGTATCGAATACGGTTGGCGATCTGGAAAACGGTACGTTGTACATGCTCAAACGTACCGACGGTAATCAGCGGGAAATGGATATAAAGGTTGGAACCAAATACCCGGTCGAGTTCGCGAAAATCGAAAACCATAAAACCCTGACGGGTCGGCAGATCAAAGAAAAGGTTAATGATTTACGGGCTCTCAAGTTTGGCCGGGTCGAAGATGTTGATTACCGAAAAGGCAGCAACACAGCCAATGGCCGTGAGGTCTTTTTCAACGTAACGGGTCAGGGGATTGGCGGGCCCAACGCCGACTATTCCCGGTCTATGTACGGGCGGGTATACCGAGTAACACTGGATGCCAGCGATCCAACGAAAGGCTCGCTTGAGGTGTTGCTGGATGGCGACGATCGCAACGGGGTCGCCAAAACGTTTCAGGACCCGGACAACATCACCGTTACGGAAAACTACGCTTACATTCAGGAAGACCCGAACGGCTACGGTAACGAAACGCACGATGCCTATCTGTACCAGTACAACCTGAGTACGGGCGAATTGATGCCGGTCTTTATGATCGACCACCGCCGGAACGAAGCCGATGCGGCCAAATACAATGTAGGAGGCCCATCACGGATTGGCGGCTGGGAAATCAGTGGTATGATCGATGTGTCGGATGTGATTGGTATACCCAATACGTTTACCGTTGGTCTACAATCGCACACTTGGGTTGGCAATCGCTACCGGGGGGTAGATGGCGGGGCAAAACGGGCGAGCGAAAATCAGGCCAGCCAGATTATCGTCATTAAAGGCTTACCGCGCTGATGAATTTCAGCCGATAGTTGGAGCGAGTTACGAAGGCTCGGCAGGCTGGTCTTCGGATTGAGGCTGCTCGTCGAGCGATTCGCGGAGTTGCAGCAGGAAATCCTTGATGTCGACAAGTTTGGCTGTAATGCGGGCATTTTCGCGACGGCGGACACTGCGGTTTTCTAGGTATTTCTGTACCCCTTGCAACGTCATACCTTGATTGTCAACCAGATCCAGAATTTCGCGCAGGTGGTCGATGTTGGCCAGCGTGTAGGAGCGTTCCCCGGAGTCAGGGTTTACTTTGGGGCTAAATGACGGAAATTTTTTCTCGTAGTAGCGGACCTTCGACATATTGATGCCAACCATGTCCGCAACTTCCTTGATACCGTAATACAATTTCCCCGACCCATTCATTTGACAAACTTGCTGACGTTCCTGTAAACATGCAAGTTTTGCCGTAATTTTGCGGTACACTAATTACGTTTATTAAGCGGTCGTTTCCAGCGGACTAACGCCTTGACAACCAGGAAACGCTACGCTCGTTTGTTTGCTATGACTTCCCACGAAATACGCCGTCATTTTCTTGAATTTTTCCGCTCAAAACAACACCTGATTGTTTCTTCGGCCCCGCTCGTTGCCAAAAACGACCCGACGCTGATGTTCAACAACTCGGGTATGGCGCAGTTCAAGGACTTTTTCCTGGGCAATGGTACGCCCCCGTCGAAGCGCGTTGCCGATACGCAGAAATGTCTGCGGGTATCGGGTAAGCACAACGACCTCGAAGATGTTGGTTTCGATACGTATCACCACACCATGTTCGAGATGCTCGGCAACTGGTCGTTCGGTGATTATTTCAAAAAAGAAGCGATCCACTGGGCCTGGGAATTGCTGACGGAAGTCTATCAACTTCCCAAAGACCGGCTGTACGTATCGGTTTTCGAAGGCGATGCGAAAGACAACGTGCCGTTCGATCAGGAAGCGTTTGACCTCTGGGAGCCCATTGTTGGTAAGGACCGGATCATCTACGGCAACAAGAAAGACAACTTCTGGGAAATGGGCGATACGGGTCCGTGTGGCCCCTGCTCCGAGATTCACGTTGATCTGCGTTCGCCCGAAGAGGTAGCCGAAAGGTCCGGTAAAGAGCTGGTCAATGCAGATCACCCGCAGGTGGTTGAGATCTGGAACCTGGTATTCATGCAGTTCAACCGCAAGGCCGATGGTTCGCTGGAGCCGCTGCCCGCCCGCCATGTCGATACGGGCATGGGTTTCGAGCGGCTGTGCATGGCCATTCAGCAGAAAAAATCGAACTACGATACCGACGTTTTCTCGGGGACGATCAACGTCATCGAAGAGCTGTCGGGCGTGAACTATACCGCTGGTACGGGTATGCAGGACGTAGCGATGCGTGTTATTGCCGACCATATCCGGGCCGTGTCGTTTGCCATTGCCGATGGACTGGTGCCGAGCAACAGCAAAGCGGGGTATGTAATTCGCCGGATTCTGCGCCGGGCCATCCGCTACGGGTATTCGTACCTGAACCTGACCGAGCCGTTTATGACGAAGCTCGTGCCGACGCTGGCGCTGCAGTTTGCCGACGTTTTCCCCGAGCTGAACATCCAGCGCGATTTCGTGGCTACGGTAATTCGGGAAGAGGAAATCGCCTTCCTGCGCACGCTGGGAACGGGCTTGGGCCGCCTGGACCAGATCGTTGCCGACACAAAAAACAGCGATAGTTCGTCGATTGCTGGCGAAACTGTCTTCGAATTGAACGATACGTTCGGCTTCCCGGCTGACCTTACCGCGTTGATCGCCCGCGAAAAAGGGCTAAGTATAGACGAAGAAGGGTTCCAGAAAGCGTTGCAGGCGCAGAAAGTCCGCTCGCGGAAAGATGCGGCTATGTCGGCAGGTGACTGGATTGAACTGGCTGAACTGGACGATAAAGTGCAGTTCGTTGGCTATGATCAGCCCGAAGCGTACGCCCAGATTGTAAAGTATCGCAAGATTCAGAATAAGCAGGGAACGCAGATTCAGGTGGTGCTGGACAAAACGCCGTTCTACGCCGAATCCGGTGGACAGGTGGGCGATACCGGTACGCTCGAACTGGTCAAAAATTCTGATCAGATCGGTACGTTAACTGTGCTGGACACGAAAAAAGAGAATGATCTGGTAATTCATATTATCCAGAACGTAACGGGAATTGATGAGCTACTGACAGAAGCCGAATCGGTGTATGCCATCATCAATACCGCCCGTCGGGCCCAGACGACCAGTAACCACTCGGCAACGCACCTGCTTCAATCGGCTCTGCGGGACGTACTAGGTACGCACGTAGCGCAGAAAGGGTCGTACGTTGGTCCGGATGCTCTGCGCTTCGATTTCTCGCACTTCAGCAAAGTAACCGACGAGCAACTGGCCGAAGTGGAACGGATCGTGAACGAGAAGATCCGGGAAGATATTCCGCTGGACGAGAAACGGAACGTCCCCATCGAGCAGGCAAAAGGTATGGGCGCTACGGCCCTGTTCGGCGAGAAATACGGCGATTTTGTGCGCGTCATTACGTTCGATCCCAACTATTCGGTTGAGCTTTGCGGAGGAACCCACGTCTATCGCACCGGTCATATCGGTCTGTTTAAATTCACGGCCGAAGGATCGGTATCGACCGGCGTTCGTCGGGTTGAGGCCAAAACTGCGCTAGGTGCCGAAACGCTGGTGAACGAGCAGATGGCAATCGTGTCGGAACTGAAAGAAGTCTTGAAAGCGCCGAAGGACGTCGTAAAAGCTGTGCAGGATCTGCTGGCCGAGCGCACCGCCCTGCAAAAACAGCTGGAGACGTTACAGAATGAGAAGGTACAGCAGGTGAAAAATCAGTTGCTGTCGACAATAGAAACGGCCGAAGGGTATTCCCGGCTGGTGGCGCGCGTCGACGTACCGTCGGCTGATGCGTTGAAACAACTGGCGTTTGATCTAAAAGCCAAAGTTGATAACCTGGCTCTGGTGTTGGGTGCCGACATCGCCGGCAAGCCCCAACTGGCTGTCATGCTGCCCGATTCGCTGATTCAGGATCGCAAACTGAATGCTGGTCAGGTAGTGAAAGAACTGGCCAAAAACATCAAAGGTGGTGGCGGTGGACAGCCTTTCTTTGCAACGGCTGGCGGCTCCGACCTCTCGGGCCTCGATGCCGCCCTGGCGCAGGGGAGAGCGTTGCTGGCGTAACACGACCAGATTTATTTTGATTTGAGTTCCCGGATGAAGTAGCGCGTTCATCCGGGACTTTTTTTGCCTATACTCGTCTGTTTTTACCCCTTTG
>Ga0265780_10002964_pt1 | contig 22663 bp, 22 predicted proteins | sample P1T30metagenome_FD_192432 | JGI IMG/M metagenome (GOLD analysis project Ga0265780, IMG submission 192432) | Plant litter microbial communities from East Loma Ridge, Irvine, California - P1 T30 | ecosystem: Environmental > Terrestrial > Plant litter > Unclassified | place: USA: California...
CTTGCCAAACTATGTAGACGCTACAGGATCAAGGTTAGTATGCGAGAAAATAAGCTTGTTATTAAAAGAAGCCACACCTTTAAAATGAGACTCTGCTAAACCTGTTATGTACGTGGGTGCATCATCACATTTGTAATACATGCGGGTGCCTTGAGACGAAACCCTGCTAAAGGTTTTTTCAACATCGTTCATAACTATGTTGCAGGGTGTAACAACATCTGTATTGCAATATTTTAAATCATAAACTGCCTGGTTTATATCGCCACCACAATCTTTAATATCTGCTATTAGCCATGAACTTTCGTCTTGCAACCTTACTGCCCTTTTAATTCCGGGGCCATATTGCGATGACATGTTGTTCCATACAGATGCGCTGTTGCCTATGTCTATGCCATTGCTGCCCGCTGTTGGGTTAGAAAAAGCAAAAATCACAGGGGCACCATTGGTTTTATATTGTACCCAGCCAGAACATCCGGCCATAGACCAATCTTTCTCATAGCATGTTATGCCTACGGTTTGCCCCGGATTAATGTTCTTTGGCCATGAATTGCCGTCTGCTACCCTGCCAGAATCAAACCAGTCGTTTACATATTCAAATACCGAATCGGTATTGTTTGTGATGGTTACCTGTACTACGTGAATTTTGCTCATAATTAAAATGTTTAGTTGGTTATTACTATTTTATATGAGCAAAACTACACAGGCCTGATATTTTGGTTTTAGGTGTAAACACCTGTTTTTGTATATAAGAAAATATAATGATTACATCCAGTAATCATAATAGTCGGCATAAAGCTTTTCTACCTCTTTCAACACGTAGGCATTTATAATTTGTGCCTCCATATCATCTATGATTGCCATCATTTTGCTAAGCCGTTCAGGCTTTTTTGATTGCAGGGTATTTCCATCTTCTTTAAGCTCTTCTGTAAATACCTTTTTGAGCATTGTTATAAACGCTTTTTTCTCTTTAGTAATGTCCGTTTTGCTGTTCAGGTTTTTATCAAGGGTGTAGATACTATATTCGGTATAACCATAAATACGATCCTGCATGTGCCCATAATACGTACCGCCATACTCATAATAGCCCTTAAGGTGGTTCATATTTCTATAAGCCGAAAACAAAGCAAGCCGTTCTTTATCATGTTTTTTAACGCCGTTAACGTGTTGTAAAAAGTAAGCATACAACATATAAAATCCGTCCTGCCCTACCTCACTGCTAAATTCATCCGAGTAACCTCTGTATTCTTTAAGGCCAATAAGGTCTTTCCACGCTTTGTCAGGATGTAACATTTTCTTTGGATCCATCTTATTAAACCAGCGCTCAAAAATGGAATACCCCACTTTTGTGTATTCAATGGTGGTGCTGTCGTTTAGGGCAAGCTTTACCCACTGAACCGTATCTTTTTCCGGTTCGGCAGCAATTGTACTAGTTGGTGGTATTGAATCGGCCTGGGGCTTTCCGGGCACTGGCGTATGGGTTTTGGTACAGCCGTAGAGCATCAATATACAGGCCAGCAAAAAGGTTTTCATGGAGTAGCATTGGTTTCTCAAATATAATAATTCCGTTCGCAATCCCTTAACAAAAATCTGCTTCAAAACCTGTATCTTTGCCTATTCAATTTTTGCCATGATAAAGACTGATTTTTCTACCCTCGAACCCAAGAAAAACATACTAATAAAAGGTGCGCAGCTGCACAACCTTAAAAACCTTGACGTAGCCATACCCCGCAACAAGCTGGTGGTTATTACCGGCCTTTCGGGCTCAGGTAAGTCAAGCCTCGCGTTTGATACCCTCTATGCCGAAGGCCAGCGCCGCTATGTAGAGAGCTTAAGCAGCTACGCCCGCCAGTTCCTTGGACGCCTTGACAAGCCTAAGGTGGAATACATAAAGGGCATTGCGCCTGCCATTGCCATTGAGCAAAAGGTAAACACCACAAACGCCCGCAGTACTGTGGGCACCAGCACCGAGATTTATGACTACATGAAGCTGCTTTTTGCGCGTGTGGGTCGTACTTATTCGCCTGTTTCCGGCCGTGAGGTTAAAAAGGACACCGTGACCGATGTGGTTAATGCAGTAAAAGGTTTTGAATCCGAAAGCCGCTGGCTGCTTCTTGCCCCCGTGCATACCGAAAAAGGCCGCACCATAGAAGAAAAACTTGGCATACTGCTGCAACAGGGCTTTGCCCGAATTTTGGTGGATAATGAAACCCTGCGCCTTGATGATATTGCCGATGTAGACTTTACCAATAAAGAGGTGTTGCTGGTGGTAGACCGTATTGTGGTAAAGGATGAAGAGGAATTTTACAACCGTCTGGCCGATGCCGTGCAAACCGCTTATTATGAAGGTAAGGGCGAAGCATTTTTACAGGATGTGGGTAGTGGCAACCGCCTGCCCTTTAGCAATAATTTTGAGCTGGATGGCCTAACGTTTGTAGAGCCTAATGTACACCTATTCAGCTTTAATAACCCTTATGGCGCGTGCCCTGCCTGCGAAGGCTACGGCAGCATCATAGGCATAGACGAAGAGCTTGTGGTGCCTAACACGGCCCTTTCCGTTTATGAAAATGCCATCTTCCCGTGGCGGGGAGAAAGCATGGGGTATTATAGAGACGAGCTGGTTAAGAACAGCCATAAGTTTGACTTCCCGGTGCATAAGCCGTATTTTCAGCTTAGTGAAACCGACCGCAACCTGATATGGACGGGTAATAAATATTTTACCGGCCTTAATGAGTTTTTCAGGGAACTGGAAGAAAAGAATTACAAGATACAAAACCGCGTAATGCTGAGCCGTTACCGCGGCAAGACCAAATGTCCGGAGTGTAAAGGCAAGCGCCTGCGCCCTGAAACCAATTATGTAATGATAGGCGGCCGCACCATAAGCGACCTGGTGGATTTACCCATAAAAAACCTGGCGCAGTTTTTTGAAGCGCTTGAACTGAACGAATATGACGCTAAAGTAGCCAAAAGGCTGCTTGTAGAAATAAATAACCGCCTGCGCTTTTTGCAGGAAGTGGGCCTGAGTTATCTTACGCTTAACCGCCGTTCGGCTACGCTGTCGGGTGGTGAGAGCCAGCGTATTAACCTGGCTACCTCTATGGGCAGCAGCCTGGTGGGCTCTATGTATATTTTAGATGAACCGTCAATTGGACTGCACCCCAAAGATACGGAGCGCCTTATAAAAGTGCTGCTTGGCCTGCGCGACCTGGGCAACACTGTTATTGTGGTAGAGCATGATGAGGACATCATGAAGATGGCCGACATGATTATCGACATTGGCCCCGAAGCCGGTACGCACGGCGGCGAACTGGTGGCTCAGGGCACCTTTGCCGAGATACTGAAATCGGACTCGCTGACGGCTAAATACCTTAACGGGCAAATGGAAATAAGCGTACCAAAAAAACGCCGTAAATTTAAGCACCATGTTGAGGTTATTGGCGCACGCGAAAACAACCTGCAAAATATTGATGTTACCTTTCCGCTGGATTGTTTAACAGTAATTACGGGCGTTTCGGGTAGCGGCAAGAGCACGCTTGTTAAAAAAATACTGTTTCCGGCCATACAGAAAAAGCTGGAAGGCGTGGGAGAAAAAGCCGGCCAGTTTACGGAGCTCCGCGGCAGTTACGGCCACATTAAGCATATTGAATATGTTGACCAAAACCCGATAGGCCGCAGCTCGCGCTCTAACCCCGTTACCTATATTAAGGCGTATGATGATATCCGCGATTTGTTTGCCAAACAAAAATTGTCGGGCATACGCGGGTACCAGAGCAAGCATTTTTCGTTTAATGTAGATGGCGGCCGTTGCGAAACCTGCAAAGGCGAGGGCGAAGTAACCATTGAGATGCAGTTTATGGCCGATGTGCACCTGGAGTGCGAAACCTGCAACGGCAAGCGCTTTAAAAAAGAGATACTTGAGGTAACCTTTGAAGGCAAAAACATTGATGATATACTAACCATGACCATTGATGATGCCGTGGCATTTTTTAGCGAGCACAAGCAAACCAAGATCATGACCAAGCTACAGCCGCTACAGGATGTTGGCTTGGGTTATGTGCAGCTGGGTCAGAGCTCTTCTACCCTTTCGGGTGGGGAGGCGCAGCGTATTAAACTGGCATCGTTTTTGGTTAAGGGCGCTACTAAAGATAAGGCGCTGTTTGTGTTTGATGAGCCTACTACGGGCCTCCACTTTCACGATATCAAGAAACTGCTGGCCAGTTTTGAGGCGCTGATTGAAAAAGGGCATTCCATTATTGTTATAGAACACAACCTTGACTTGATCAAGTGCGCTGACTATATCATCGACATTGGTCCCGAGGGCGGTGAAAACGGTGGGCATTTAGTGGCTTTTGGTACGCCTGAAGAGGTGGCTAAGAATCCGAAATCAGTAACTGGAGAGTATTTGAGGGAGAAGTTGTAAGCCTCACCCCCAGCCCCTCTCCAAAGGAGAGGGGGCAGCTTCACTCAGGCTGTTCCATTCCGAACGGAGCGCAGCGGAGTTGAGGAATCTCAAAAACATAAGCGTCAACTAATGACGCTTTTTTTATTTAAGTAATTTACGAATAATCGATTTTTAAAACTTTATTTGTAGGATAAATATCGATTTTGTTTATTTGACATATTATCTCCTATCAAACTTAAATGAAAGATTACTACAAAATATTAAATATCAATCGTGATGCTTCAATTGAGGAAATTAAACGTTCATATCGGCAATTAGCTTTAAAATATCACCCCGATAGAAATAACGGAGATAAAAATTATGAAGAAATTTTTAAATCAGTAACCGAAGCTTACACGGTACTCATTGATTTTGACAAGAGAAAAAAATATGATTCTGAAAGATTTCAAGAATCCAACAAGCAAACTAACTCTCAAGAGAAAAGTGAAATTACTCCCGCGACTTTTCTTAAAATATTTAATGACATAAAAAACACGCTTTTACAGGCGCAACCTAGTGCCATAAATGCATTTAAACTTTATGAGACTTTAAAAGAGTTGCTTTCAGACTACAATATTAGTTTTCTAGTCAAAAATGCCACTCCTGAAATGAATAAGATGATAGTAAATGAAATCCTAATTTGCTCATCTTTCATTCATGAATCAGCCTATGAAATTTTACAGCCAAAATTATTAATTTTAGCTCAAGGAAATGGTATATTAATCAATACAATTAAATCATATAAACAAAAAACAAAGGAACAGAACACAACTTCCCGACCTTTACAAGATAAATCTTCCAGTGATTTTAGAGGTATATTTTTTATTATTTTTGCAGTCGTTATAATATTTGTAATAGCTTATAATAGCAATAAAAACCCGTCTACACATACCTACGAGGAAAATCATAATGTAGAAAATGGTGATTTAAATAACACTTTTAATGAGGCTAAAAACTCTGATAACGTTGTTGCTCCAATTGAGATTAACAAAACTAATTCTGTCAGCGAAGAAGATAAACTAATAGCCGATGGATGGAAAGAAAGTGACCTTATCAATGGGCAAATGCCTTCGTGTTATAACTTTAGGCCAAGGAGAGGAAGTACTGATAATATGTTGGAAGTACATGTCGGCGGCGGTACAGATGTTGTTATAAAAGTGATGAACATCAATACTGAAAAATGTGTAAGATATGTATATATAAATAGTGGTTCAACTTACCAAATTAAGAATATACCCGAAGGAATTTACTATCTCAAAATTGCTTACGGAAAAGGCTGGTATTCAAAAACAGAAAACAACAAATGTGTAGGTAGATTTCTTCGAAATCCATTATATGAAAAGGGCACAGACATAATGGATTTTCACGTCCAATATCATGGTAATTCTTATAGTATACCAAGTTTTCAATTACAGTTAGATGTAATATCTGATCAGAATACTAATAGCTTCAATTCTCACGATATTTCGGAAACAGAATTTAATGATTAATCGAATATTAAGCAATATCTCCCCTCTCCTACAGTTAGTATACAAAACCACTAACCATGAAATCAACCCTACTCCTCTTACCTATCTTTTTCCTGCTAGCTTGTAAAAATGATAAACAGCAATTGCTTGCCGATGCTACACCCACGTTTAAAGACGTAAAGAACTACACCGCCTTTAAGGACTCGGTAACCGTAAATAAAAAGCAGCTGGCTGCTAATCCGTATACTGAGCTTTCTGAATATTTTTTCCACCTTGTTAATGATGATATTTACAGCTACTGGCAGGGCACGCCGTGGACGTTTGAGGGCATGACACGCACCCCGCACGATGGCAGCATTGCCTGCGGTTATTTTGTAACCAACACCCTGGCCGACCTGGGTTTTAAAATCGATAATATTAAGCTGGCGCTGTGCGTTTCGGGCGATATGATAAAGGCGCTGTGTGTAGATATCCATTCGTTTAACGGCATCAAGAACTTTGAAGCGTATATGGCCAAGCAGCCTGTAAATTCAGTTTCGATCGTGGGGCTTGATTACCATACCGGCTATATTGTAAAAGACGCTACCGGAAGCTACTTTTTGCATTCTAACTACATCGGCAAAGTGGGCGTGGTTAAGGAACTGATAGGTGAATCGCGTGCTTTGGCAAACAATAAGTTTTTTATGGTAGGCAGCCTTACGGCGAATAAAAAGCGTCTACAGCAATGGGCTAAGGAATAAAGTGTTAGTTAAATAACGTGTTATTCAGTAATTTTGGAAACTGAATTTCTAATTTTTGAAAGACTACTACAACATACTTGGCGTACCCCCTACTGCCCCGCAGGCCGAAATTAAAAAGGCTTACAGGCTGCTGGCTATTAAATATCATCCAGATAAGAATAACGGCGATGCGGCCAGCGAGGAACGTTTTAAGGAGATCTCGGAAGCTTACATCATTATTGGCGATGCAGCAAAGAGAAATGCCTACGATTTTACTAAAGGCCACCACAAAAACTATTACGGCCAAAACCCTGCTTCGGGGGCTGCAACACCGGCTACTTACCTGATACTTTTTAAAAGTATTAAAAACAAGGTTTTAAACTCCGGTGGGTATGTTAATGGAGCTGTTTTATTTAAAGTAATTGATGACATACTTACAGACGATACCATTAATTTTTTATTATATACCGGGCAGGTAAACACCAACAATCTTATAATTGACGATATACTGGTGTGCGGTGTTTTTCTTGCGGGCGATTTAAAATCGGCGCTGCATAAAAAATTGTTACGCCTTTCTGATGGCGACCCGCAGTTTCCAATAAAGCTTGCCCAGCTGAGTGCAAAATCTGATAATGTACTTTTAAAGCCTGAACCGCAAAACAATGAAACTACTAATGCAGCGGCTATTATATTATTTATAGCTTTGCTATTATTGCTCACCGCGATTATTTTTTATGCTATAACACATTAAACGTCTTTTAATAACTTTATTATTATGGAACACAAAGGCAAATCGTTACGCCCATTTATAGGGGCAAAAAACTTTGAAATATCACGCAGGTTTTATACTGACCTGGGTTTTACAGAACATGTAATAGACCCTAAATTTTCGGTTTTTAACTCAGGGTCGCTGTCATTTTATTTACAGGATTATTATAATGAAGACTGGGTTAACAACACCATGCTGTTTATGGAGGTAGACGATGTAGCCCGCTTTTGGGAGGAACTTGTAGCGCTTGACCTTCCCGGTAAATTTGAAAGCGTTAAGATTGTGCCTATCCGCACGCTGGACTGGGGCCGCGAGTGCTTTGTGCACGACCCGAGCGGTATATTATGGCATTTTGGAGAGTTTAATGGGTAGTCTACTTGTAAATTTTTAACTATGAAAAATCTTATTGTAGTAGTTGCATTGCTTATAACCACAGCCGGCTTTAGCCAAAAAGATATAAATGGCGACTGGTATATTCCCGGCAAAAGCGATTTCAGGGTGTTCAGCATTAAGGGAGACTCTATTTCAATATATGTGGACATACCTTTTGACTCTGTAAATACGCGTACAAAAAAAGATGCAGGTATACGAGTAACCCGGCGCGAACAAGTGGGCAACGTAACAAAGTATTATATTGATGAGGGCGCCACCGGCAATGACAAAGCAATTCTTACGTTTGAACCGGTTGACGAGAAATTTCCGGTGCTGTATATGACTATTGTAAAAGACAGTGATGAAAAGCTCCTGCCCATACCATTTCGTTTGGTATCGAAGGAGGAAATAAATAGTTATGCTTCCCTTAAAAAATTATCTGAATTAACTAAAGAAGATTTTATTGTTTTTGCAAAGCATATAATTGCCCTTCAGGAAAAGCTGGATGCTTTGCAATCAAGCAGGGAAACGGCATATATGAGGTCGCAAATCAAGTACAGCCTCATAAGGATGGGATATAATTCGCTTATCCGTGGCAGGGCGATGAAGGATGCTTTTACAAAATTTAAAGAAGACCCTGACACTAAAGAATTATTGGAAAAGTTAGGCTCTTAGATACTGTGATTAGGGATATCTGTACTTTATTATAAAATAATCAAAAATTCCACTACATCGATATAGTAGTTTGGCACGCCATTTGAATTTAACTAATCAAGCACACAAATTAGTGGGTTTGCGGAAGCCGAAAAGCACAGAGTAGGCGCCATTTTTAAATTTTAATGTCATGAAAAAAATTACCTTTTTAGTTGCCGGATTACTTTTTGGTAGCCTGGCTGTAGCGTCAGAAACTATGGTATTTTCTGGCAGTACAACAACCTATTTTGTAACCCCTGTAGACTACCGCAATGCAGAACCCGTAGTTTTTTTAGAACGCGGTATCGAGTTTTTGATTTTTCCTGACGGGGCGCTGGATTTTAATACACAGCCAATAGTTAATGATGGCCGTGGCCGCCGCAGCAACAGTGCTACTAACACTACCTATGGTGCGCCGGGCTCAAACAATCCGCGCCAGGGTGTACGCGTAGACCATGATGCTAAAGGCCGTGTGCGCCGTGTGGGCAATGTGTTTATAAACTATGACAGCATGGGCCGCGTAAAACGCATAGGTACTGTATATATGAGTTACAATAGCTTTGCGCTTGACCAGATAGGTGGCCTTAGACTAATATATGACCGCCTGGGCCGCATTGTAGATACCTACGGCTACATTAACGCTAATAACCGTGGCTACTCTTATAACCCCTCCGGTGATGGTTATGACGGCGATGGATATAACGGCAACGATGGCGGTTATAATACCGGAAATGGAAACGGTGGCAACAGCGATAGCGACCACTATTACTACCGCAGGGCTAATCCCGATACAAAACAATAAGTGATTTTGAATTTTTTGATTTAAAAAGCCGCTCCTGATAATGGGAACGGCTTTCTTTTTTTACTTTTAAATATGTAATAAAAAAAATTACATTACTAACTGAGTTTGGCACGCAACTTGCAATGTATATAACATCAGGTCTCAATTGATTTGAGGTTTGTTAATAATTGGTTGGTTGGTTTGTTAAGTCCCGTTTATTCCACGTTCGAATAACGGGACTTTCTTTTTTATCAAGGTCTGAAATCACTATATAATACAAATCACGACGCAGCCCTTGCAGCCTGCTGTACATGCCTTTGATTATGGTATACCATAAAACGCAATGCATCGCCCTGACGCAGTTTTATTAGCCTTGTAAAAGTAACCGCCACGCCACGCTGATTAAGATTTGGTGGTTTGCGCCATGCTAATTAATTTCAGCAGCCGTTGCTGGTAGGCAATAAACTTTTCTAAAACATCTTCAGGTAATGCTTTGCCCGCGGGGTTCATGTCCTGAAACGTCTTCATCTTTTTAAGATGTTCTTTTGGCTGCACCATCTTTACCAGCATATTGCCTACAAGCCCGCTTTTAAAAACAGGCGTGGTGCTCCCTGCCCTTTTTAATGTCTTTTCGATTTCAGGAATATAAAACGCGGCATACAGGTTAAGGTGCTCCAGGCATTGCAGGGCGCTCCATGCGCCGGGTGCGGGCCTTTGGTTTAGCAATGCGGTATCGGCATCTTTAAAGGCAATTGCGGTTTGCAAATCCTGCCCGGCTATGGCGGCAAGCTGCTGTAAGAGTAAAGTGCTGTTTATTTTCATGACTGTTTGATTGACAAGGCAAAGTTGCAGCTATGATGCATAACAAACATTGACGGGAATCAAGATTTTTTAAGGCGGGAAAGTGTTTCAGGAGCCATGCGCAGGTAAGATGCAATGTGGCGGTGCGGTATGTGCTGAAAAAGCTGTGGCGAGCGCTGCAGCACACGTTCATAACGTTCGCGGGGCGTTGCTGCAAGCAGGTCAGTTTCGCGCTCAAGGAGCGCCGCGATGGTGTAGCCCAGCATCTGGTTCCACAATTGCAGGTGTGCCCCATCACTGTTTACAAATGCAGTAAAATCATCCTTTTTCATGACTTTAAGTACCGTTTTCCGGATGGCCTGAACGGAGTAGGCCGACGGGCTGCCGGTAATAAACGAATCGAGCGCTGCAAAAAGGGAGTCCTGGTATCCAAAACGGATGGTGTTTTCGCCCCGGGGCGATGGGTAATAAATGCGCAGGGCGCCCTCAACAACAAAATAAATATGGGTGTGCACCTGCCCTGCTGTAAGCAGCACTTCATTGCGTTTAAGGCACACGTTATCAGGCTGCCACAGCGGTATGTGGTAGTTGTCTATAAATGCCAGCAACTGTGCCTGGGCGTTCATGTTTTTTAGGGAATAGGAAAATATAGGCTTATAACAGTGCCCTCACCCAGTTGGCTGGAAGCGGTTATATAGCCGTTATGGTTTTGCATTATTTTTTTACAAAGCGCCAGCCCCACTCCACTACCCTTATAATCAGGCGATGAATGCAGCCTGGTAAAGATGTTAAAAATAGACTCGGCAAAATGCTGTTCAAAGCCTATACCGTTATCTGCCACATAAATAACCTGGTACAACTTAGGGTCATCGGGCTTAAAGCCCTGCGGTGCATGGTTATAGGTAACCTTAACCATAGGTTTTCTATCCGGCGATGCATACTTAACAGAGTTGGCAATAAGGTTGGCAAACAATTGTTTCAGCAAAAAGGGTATACCCTGTATATTTGGTACATCATCTATTATCAATTCGGCCCCTTTTTCATTTATAGTTTCGGTCATATCAGCTTCAACCTCCTTAATAAGTTCAAAAAGGTTTACGCTTTCGACAGATTCTGTAGTATGCTTAAGCCTGGTATACTTAAGTATATCAACCAGAAGTGTTTGCATGCGGTTAGCCGAACTGTTCATGCGTTTAATGCTGTCATGTACGGTTACGGGCATCTGGTCTTCTTTGGTTAATATGCGCGATGCGATAAGCTGTATTTTTCGCAGGGGTTCCTGCAAATCGTGGGTGCTTATCCAGTTTATATTTTCCAGCTCAGAGTTAGTCTCGCTGAGCAGCTCGCTAAGGCGGCGGTATTTTTCTTCTTCCTGGGTAATAATAAGCAGGCTTATCTGCCTTTGCAGGCTGTAGGCATAAGCTGCGGCAGTATCAAGCTCCGGACGCAGCCACGGCTTGCTTTTACACTCAACCATTTCTTTCCATTTAGCAAAAGACTGCCTTGGCGAAAGCCCGTTTTCATCTTTTTCTATGGATTTTGAAGGGTCGCCCGCCCAGTGCACCTCCGTTTTTGTTTCGGGCCTGAACCATATAATACAATTATCACTGTCAATATCAAGCGAATGATAGATAACGCCCGATGTTTTTTGGCACATGGCTTTAAGCTCCGGCATGTAGTCTACCAGTTTATCGGTGCTAAAAGACCCGTTTTTACTAAAGGTAGCGGCCCAGTTAGCCAGGCGCTTAATCTCTTCGTCATCTGGTGTGTGCCCACTTTTATACACTGCACCCTCTAAAATTATAGCAACACCGGCTGCATTGCAAATTTTTAAAATATCGGGGTTAGACACCACGGTATTAAGATCGGCTGCACGGTTAAGCTGCAGGCTGTTGATTTTTTCGAGTGCCAGGTTGGCATTGCGCGAAAGTTCATATTCTTCGCTGCTTTGGCGTATATCTATCTGCGAGGTAATAAAGTGCCCCTGCAATTGTGCTGCAAGCCTTATTTCCGGCGAAAGGTTTTTAGGCGAATAGTGGTGGCAGGCAATAAGGCCCCATAGCTTTTTCTTGTAAATAAGCGATATGGTTAGTGTGGCCGCCACCCCCATGTTGTGCAGGTACTGCACGTGTATGGGCGATGTGCTGCGCAGTATAGAAAGGCTAAGGTCAAGGTTTTTGCCCGGAGCATCATCTACTGTATAAAGTGGTACCGGGGTATAACCAATATCTGCAATAAGGCGCAGCAGGTTTTTCATGTAGAGTTCCCTGGCCTGTGCCGGTATATCGGTATGCGGATAATGAAGCCCTAAAAAAGGCTCGAGGTCTTCGCGCACGCTTTCGCCAAAGATTTCGCCGTTATAATCGTTATCAAAACGATAAATCATAACACGGTCATAGCCGGTAATGTTGCGTGTACCTTCGGCAACCAGCTGGCACAGCTCTTTAAGCGTGTGCGTATCGTGCATATAAGATAAGAACTGCGATGTCTGATCGTACAGCTCACTGGCGGCACGGCTTTGCAGGGACACCGGCTCGCCTTCCAGAACAAAAATTCCGTTACTGTTGTGTACCGTGCAAGAAAAATCAACCCCCGCAAGCGTAAGCTTAAGCAGCGATGAAGACAACATGCGGTTATTGTTTATATAACTTGTAAGCTGCTCAAACGGCTCCTGCCCAAATACATCTATAAACGTATTGCCCAGCAACTGGCTATGAAACAGGTTTAAATATTCGGCTGTATTTGCACTACAGTAATCTATGATAAAAGACCGGTCTTTTATGCCCAGTAAAAAGCCATGCGGCTGTATGCTGCCGGGTATGTGTATCGGCTCCTGCTCGCAGTTGGTAAGATTTACAATATCGCGGTTTACAATATCTTTTATTTCCATAAATAATGGTTGAGATTGAGGAGGGCTTTGTTATTACCTGTTAAAGTGCGCCGCTATGGCATCAAAGGCAAAGTTAGCGCCTGCAATAATTTCCTGGGCGGCATCATTTTGTGCTTCATACTGCATCATCTGGCCTAAAAAGCTTTTCCACATGCTGCCAGTCTGGCCGCCGTAGCCCGAAAAATAACGGGCGCCGTTTTCGGCATCATGGCCTAAAACGGAATTTATATTTTTAAGTATTACCCTGCCGCCCAAGGATGAGCCCTCTACAGTATACATAACACCCAGTGCAAACGCCGGGGTAAGATTGTCTATTTTAGATGAAAGAGCTTTATGGTAACCTGATTTATCTTTGCCCAAAAAGGCAAGGTCGGCTTTGAGCTGCTGCGTTTTATTGCGCGCCTCAAGATCGGGTATAATGTTAGCAATAAGCGGGAAAATATTTTCTTCGGCATCTTTTACAACATCATACATCAAATCAAGGTAAAGAGCATACTCAGCATTGGTAACATCCGGCTTCATGATAGAAACGGATACAGGCATTGCCTCGAGTGCTGTGTGCGATGTTGCTGTTGATGTGCGAAGGCTATCTAAAAACCCCGGTTGTGTGGTGGTATTCATGCGTTATTTAATGGCTGTAAAGAAAATTTTTATCGGTAGGTGTAAAGCTGGACCAGTTAATGCCCAGGGCATGTTCTATAGATTTTTTAAACTTATCAAATGCGCCCGATTTGGTCATGTAATATGTGGCACCCAGCATGCGGCTCTTTTCTATTACAAAATCGTCATTTGATGTAGAGAACATTACAATGGGTAAATCATTATGGTGGTGTTTTTGGCGCACTTTTTTAAGAACTTCAAAACCCGTCATTCCCGGCATGTTTATATCAAGAAAAACGAGGTACGGGTGCGGTGGCGGATTCTCCAGGTCATGCAGCAGTTTTTCGCCGCTGTTTTGTGTTACCACGTGCCAGTTTTCGTTTATATCGCCAACAATCTCCTTAAAAAACTCAAGGTCGTCATGGTCATCATCGGTGTAAAATATGGTCAGTTCACTTTTCATCTTCTGTGAGTAAATTTGATAATGCGGAGTAAGGCGAAGTGACAAATATAAAAATTAAATTACAAAAACTGTTTACAAAAAAAGATATTTAATTGTTGACTTAAACAGGCTTAAAATCTTTATAAAAATGCATATAAAATTATACCCGGCTACATCAAAATGTACTGTTTCCTGTGGTTTATGGAAAAATCAGTATCTTCACGGCGTTTTTTTACAAAGGCTAATATTCCATACATGAAAAATATCAATAAGCTTTACCCGCAACTGCTTGCCATTGCAGGCTTTATATTAGTATCACTTATTTATTTTTACCCTGTTTTACAAGGCAAGCAAATTTACCAGAGTGATATTGCCCAGTTTACTGGGATGGCTAAAGAGCAGAACGACTTTAGGAAAGCTAATGACGGGCAGGAACCCTACTGGACAAACAACGCCTTTGGAGGTATGCCCACCTACCAGATGGGGGCAAAATACCCACACAACTATATAAAGGTGCTGGATGAAACCCTGCGTTTTTTACCCCGCCCGGCCGATTACCTGTTTTTATACTTTTTAGGATTTTTTATACTGCTTCGTGTCTTAAAGATAGACCCGCTTAAAGCATTTTTTGGTGCACTGGCCTTTGGCTTTAGCACCTATATGATAATAATACTGGGTGCAGGGCACAATGCCAAGGCCCACGCCATAGCCTACATGCCCATGATTGTGGCCGGTATTATACTCGTTTTCAGGCGCAGGTATGTGGCGGGCGGACTGCTTACCCTGGTGGCATCGGCGCTGGAAATTAATGCCAACCACTTCCAGATGACCTATTACCTGATGTTTTTATTGCTGATACTGGGCATTTTTTACATCATTAAAATCATTAAGGAAAAAGATTACAGGCACCTGGGCACGTCTATAGGCATTTTTGCCGTGGCGGGCCTTATGGCACTGGGGCTTAATGCCACCAGCATTTTAGCCACGGCACAATATACACCCCACAGTAACCGTAGCAAAAGCGAGCTTACCTTTAAAGAAGACGGCAAGCCTGCTACCGATGCGGCCATGGAGTACAGCTATATAACGGAATACAGCTATGGGGTATCTGAAAGTTTTAACCTGATAGCCCCGCGCCTTTTTGGCGGTGGCAATGCCGAGAACGTAGGCAAAGACTCGCACATGTATGAGTTTATATCGGGTTTGGGTGCTTCGCCAACAGAAGCCGAACAGTTTACTGAAAATGTGCCTACCTACTGGGGCGACCAGCCTATTGTAGAGGCCCCGGCTTACATAGGCGCCATTGTTTTCTTTTTGGCTGTATTTGCTTTGTTTGCCGATAATCGTAAGCTCAAATATGTGTTTTTAGGTGGTGCCATGCTTGCATTAATGCTCTCGTGGGGTAAAAATTTTGATGCCCTTACCAGCTTTTTTATCAACTATGTGCCCATGTATGATAAGTTCCGGGCGGTATCTTCTATACAGGTTATATTAGAGTTGTGTATGCCTGCACTGGCCTTTATGGGATTACAAACATTTTTTAAGTTACCTAAAGAACAACAGTTTAAATACCTGTGGCAATCTGCTGCAGTGGTGATTGGCCTTATAGTGGTGCTGTTTTTAATGAAGGGCAGCTTTAGCTTTGCCGGCCTTAGAGACGAGGAGTACCGCAAAGGCTATGGCGAAATGGGTAACGCCTTTGTTGAGGCACTGCGCCAGCAGCGTATGGACATGTACAGTTCTGACTTATGGCGTTCTGCCCTGTTTGTACTGGCCGCTGCGGCTGTACTATGGGTGGCCATGAAGCAAAAACTGAGCGAAATGGTAGCCGTTATTATAGTGGGTGTGCTGCTTGTTACGGACTTATGCCTTATAGACCACAATTATGTTAACGCTAAAGATTTTGTGAGCGCCATAAAAGTAGAGCAACCGTTTGACCCTACTGTGGCTGATGAGATCATTAAAAAAGACGAAAGCCACTACCGTGTATATGAACCTTACGGAAGGCTGCAGGGCCGCACCTCTTACTTTCACCAGAGTGTGGGCGGATATAGCGCCGTGCGCCCCCGCAGGATGGACCAGCTGTTTACCTACAGCGTAGAGAAGAACTTTAGCAAAATAGCCATAGACCCGCAAACCGGTATAATAAACAGGCCTAACCCTATACTTGACCTGCTTAACGTTAAATACATGATATTGCAGGGCAGCGAAGGCCAGGACCTTGCCGTTACCAATCCGTTTGCCAATGGCCCGGCGTGGTTTGTAAGCAATCTTAAAACCGTATCGACTGCCGATGAGGAGTTTAAAGCGCTGGATAACCTGGATACTAAAAACGTAGCTGTGGTTAACAAAACTAAATTTAAGCTAGATGCCAAGGTAACAGCGCCACATGCTGTAGACAGTACCGCTACCATAAAACTTGACTCTTATGAGCCTAATGAATTGGTATATACATCAAACAACACTAAAGATGGTGTGGGTATTTTCTCTGAAATGTATTATGCCGACGGCTGGAATGCTTATATAGATGGTAAGCCTGTACCGCATTTTCAAACAGATTATGTGCTGAGGGGTATGTTTATACCGGCGGGCAAGCACAGGATAGATTTTAAATTTGAGCCGCAGGTGGTTAAAACCGGCAGCACCATTACCATGATAAGCTTTATTATACTGCTTGGCCTTATAGGCGCAGGTGTGTGGTATGAAAGGAAGAAGTCGCCAGCCCCCCAGCCCCCAAAGGGGGAGAACAACACAGCCCCCTCCGCCCCCAAAGGGGGAACTTCCAATCCTGACGTGAAAAACAAAGCGTAATGATTGGCGATAAAGAGGAGCAAATTCCCCCTTTGGGGGTTAGGGGGCCCGGGGCCAGGGGGCGGATACTAATAATAACCTATTACTGGCCGCCTGCGGGTGGGCCGGGTGTGCAGCGCTGGCTTAAATTTGTTAAGTACCTGCCCGGTTATGGCATAGAGCCCGTAGTTTACATTCCGCAAAACCCTACCTACCCTTTGCTGGACGATGGACTTCTGGCAGAGGTTAGCCCCAAAACCACCATCATAAAGCGTAAAATTATTGAGCCTTATGCCTGGGCTGCCGCGTTTAGCAAGGGCAGTACAAAAAAAATAAGCAGTGGCATAATACCTAATAAAAAGAAACAGAGTGCCCTGCAAAAGCTGATGCTCTGGGTGCGTGGCAACCTATTTATACCCGATGCCCGTGTGCTTTGGGTAAAGCCGTCTATACGCTATTTATCTGACTACATAAAGGAAAACGGCATTGATACCATTGTTACCACCGGGCCGCCACACAGCCTGCACCTTATTGGGCTTGGACTAAAAAAGCAGCTGCCTGCTGTAAAATGGCTGGCCGACTTTCGCGATCCATGGACCACCATTGGGTACCATAAAGAATTAAAGCTATCGGCTGCAGCCGAGGCCAAACATAAGGCGCTGGAACGCGAGGTGCTTAACACCGCCGATACCGTACTGGTTACCAGCCCTACCACCAAAAAAGAATTTGAAACCCTTACCTCCCGCCCCATTGCCGTAATTACCAACGGTTATGATGTAGAGAAGGTAGTAAAGCAACCGCTGGACGAAAAGTTTACGCTGGCGCATATTGGGTCGTTTTTATCAGAGCGCAACCCACAAATTTTATGGCAGGCCATTGCCGAGCTGATTGCTGAAAACAATGATTTTAAGGCCGCTTTTGAGCTAAAGCTTATAGGTGCCGTGAGCCAGGAAGTGCTTAACAGCATTTCGGCACACAACCTTAACGGCTATGTAAATAACCTGGGCTATGTTGCCCATAGCGAAGCCGTTGCCGCGCAACGCAAAAGCCAGGTGCTGCTACTTGTGGAAATTGACCGCGAAGAAACCAAATGCATTATACCGGGCAAGCTGTTTGAATATATGGTGAGCGAAAGGCCCATTGTGGCTATAGGCCCTGAAGGTGCTGATTTTGCAGCCATTATAAAGCAGACCAATACGGGGGTATTTGCTACCTACGGTCAAAAAGAGCTGCTAAAACAAACGTTACTGGGTTATTTTACCCAATATGTGGAAGGCAGCCTTAAAAGCCACCCTATTGGCTTGCAGCAGTTTTCGAGAAAGCATTTAACGGGTGAATTAGCTGAGCTGCTTATGCGTTTATAAAATTGGAAAATGCCATACGGCAAAAGCCGGGCAGGTAATGTATACTGTAACTTAAACACCTTTATGAAAAAAATTGCCATACTGCCGGCCGTTATTATCTTATCCTGCCTGATAGGCGGATTGTACGGTATTTTGCATGATTTTTTAACGTACTATATCTCTCCTGAATATTATACCAAATTTAAGTTTATACAGTTTGGGCTTGTGTTTGATTATCATAATGCCGAGTTATATCGTACCTATCCGTTTTTACCGGTTGCCCTGGTGGGCTGGATGGCTACCTGGTGGATGGGCCTGATTATAGGCACTGTATTGGGCATTATTGCTTTAAGGCTGCCAAACCGAAAAGCGATATTTATAACCAGCCTTAAAGCAATGGGCATTACTATGGCAGTGGCTTTTATAACAGGGCTGGCAGGGTTGCTGTACGGCCGGCTTTTTCTTACCGATAAGTTTACAGAGCTTAAAGCGGCGGGCTGGCAATTGCCTGAGGGGCTTAATGAACCCGGTAATTTTATAATGGTGGGCAGCATGCACAATTTTAGCTACATTGGCGGTGCACTGGGATTAATAGCCGGAATTGTTTTTATTTTTCGTAAAAATAAGCCTATTTTAGCTGTATAGTTTTTTAGAAAACTGTACATCCCACCTACGACCAACTAAGATTCGATGAATAAAAAAACTACACTACTATCGATATCGGCACTATCATGCATTATAGCAGGCGCTTATGGCATTATCAATGATTACTTTCTATTTAAATTTTGTCCGGAGTTTTTTACAGAATTCAAATTTGTAGAGTATGGTGTTACAGATGGCATTACCAAAAATGGCGGTGACAATTCCCTAAATATTATAAAGGTGGGCCTTATGGCAAGCTGGTGGATGGGCCTTATTATAGGCAGTATCCTTGGTATTTTGTCGTTACCCATTGCAACACCCAGAGATATGTACAAAACGTTATTCAGCAGCATGGGTATTACTATAGCCATAACAGTTTTTATGTCTTTAGCCGGGCTGGTGTTCGGCAGGATATTTTTAACCGATTACAATGTTGAAGCGTGGGGCATTTTTATGCCGACCAAAAATATTTTGCATCCGGAACGTTTTATGATGTGCTTAAGCATGCATAATTTTACTTATATAGGAGCCATCATCGGGATGCTTGTCGGCAGCATTTTTATCATCACTAAAAAACGAAAATTCATAGGTTTTTAATGACGCTGTATTTTCTCACAAATTAATATTTTTTACGATATATCGTAATTTTTTTCCGAATTGAAATTCCCGAAATTTAATTTTGAAAGGGCTCTTTAACCAAAAATCAGCAGATGCAAAAAATTGGCTTTCAAAGCCTAAAAAAGAGATCTAATCCTGAAGTCCAAAAGTGAAAAATTAAGCCTTTTTAGCTACCTGTTTGCAAGATTTAGCTTACTCTTTTTACGCCCATAGCTAAAGTATACCAGCAAGCCTATAACAAGCCAGATGGCAAAGTAAATCCAGTTCCATACACTTAGCTCTGCCATCATGTACAAACAGCACACCAGCCCAAGCAACGGTATGATTGACAGGTTTTTACGGAAAGCCCAAACGGTTAAAAGCACCAGTGTTATCAGGAAAATCCACATGGGTATCTTGTGTTTAAAAAGGTTAAAGCCACTTTCGTACTTTAAATCTTCATTAATTGGCAGAGAATCAACTATATTTCTGTATTTGAGGCGATTATCTTTATTCAGGCTCAGCAGGAACTCTAAATCCTGAGACTGGGCATTACCCAGCTCAGGGTGGTTTTTAACCAGGTGTTCATAAACGGTTGCGGCCTCCTGCTCTGTTAAAGAGGTTACTATTGTGGTAGGAGTATTTATTTGTTTCTCGTTGGTTATAAAGCTTTTAACTGAGTCAGGATTGTATTTTAGCAGCGTTGCAAGGCCTATTGCAAGTAGTACCGGCATGATAAATTTAGCATTTAAATAGGGTATCCTGAATTTGCCACGGGGCACATCGGGCCTGTTTTGAAGCACCAGTACACCCGCACACACCAGTACAAAGGCAAACAGGGTACCGATACTGCACAAGTCGGTTACCATGGTGAGGTTGAGGAACAAAGCCGGCACCGCTACCACAAAACCGGTAACAATAGTGGCATAGGATGGCGTCTTGAATTTGGGGTGTACCCTGCTGAAACGCTTAGGTAGCAGGCCATCGCGGCTCATGCTCATCCAAATGCGCGGCTGGCCCATCTGGAACACCAAAAGCACTGATGCCATGGCAATTACAGCACTCACTGCAATAATACCGCTCATCCATTTAAGGTTTAATTTATCAAAAACAAATGCCAGCGGATCGCCTACATTCAGCTCATTATAGCGCACCATACCCGTGAGTACCAATGCAATAGCAACATAAAATACAGTACATATAATAATAGCCCACATCATGCCCCGTGGCAGGTCGCGCTGCGGGTTTTTACATTCCTCTGCAGTTGTAGAGATGGCATCGAAGCCAATATAGGCAAAGAATACAGCCGACACGCCTTTGAGTACACCCGCAGCACCGTTAGGTGCAAATGGGTCCCAGTTATCTGTATCTACATAAAATACCCCTACAGCTATTACTAACATTATGATGCACAGCTTAATAACCACCATAAGATTACTGGCATTACGGCTTTCTTTCATACCCCGGTATACCAAGGCTGTAATAATTATAATGATTAAAAGTGCCGGTAAATCGGCCACAAAATGGAAAGAACCCAGTGTTGGTGCGGTTTTCCAGGCCGTATAGGCATGCTGAAGGTTTTCGCTAAGGTTAGCAAAAGTTTTACCCCCCTGCATAAGGGCTGTAGCTTCATCAAAACCGTTACTGGCTGTAAGGTAGTCCATTTGTACCCACTGCGGCAGGTAAATACCGCCGCTATCTAAAAGACCGGTAAAATAGTCGCTCCAGGATATGGCTACCGTAATATTACCTATGGCATATTCCATAATCAGCGCCCACCCTATTATCCAGGCAATTAGCTCGCCAAAAGCTACATAACTATAGGTATACGCACTGCCCGAAACCGGCACCATACTGGCAAATTCGGCATAGGCAAAAGCGGCAAATCCGCAGGCTAAAGCGGTGAAAATGAACAGGAAAATTACTGCAGGACCGCCGTCGGCACTGGCCTTGCCTATAGTACTAAAGATACCTGCACCAATAATGGCCGCAATACCAAAAGCTGCCAAGTCCTTTACGCCCAGGTGCCTGCCCAAAGAGTGGTGCCCATCGGCATTGTCTTCTACCTGTTTAAGTATATCCTGAACGTTTTTTTTGCGAAAAAGGTCTTTTAAAGCCATCTAATCTATTTTATGATGCGGTTAACAAATATAAAAACTTAAATTAATAAAGTGTCATTAGTTTGCATAATTCTAAACTATTTTATAAATTCTTTATAATAGATTTTATCTATCGATTTATAGAGAAATACAATACCAAAAACCTATAAAAACTGTGTGTTAACGCTACTTTTGCCCTACAACATATTAATAATCTTAAAACTTATATACTTATGGCATTAGTAGGAAAAAAATTCCCAAATCTAACAGTAGACGCAATCTCTGAAATGGGTGACAACCTTAAAATAAACGTATACGAAGAAGCAGTAAACAACAAGAAAAAAGTTTTATTATTCTGGTATCCAAAGGATTTCACTTTTGTGTGCCCTACTGAGCTTCATGCATTTCAGGCAGCACTTGGCGAATTTGAAAAACGCAATACTATGGTTATAGGCGCATCTTGCGATACTAACGAGGTACATTTTGCATGGCTTAACACGGCTAAAGACAATGGTGGTATAGAAGGTGTTACATACCCTCTGCTTGCTGATACTAACAGAAACCTGAGCAATGTGCTTGGCATCCTTGATATTGAATCATCTGAGTATAACGACGAGCTTGATACTGTAGTACTTACAGGATCTAACGTTACTTACAGGGCTACATACCTTGTAGATGAGGATGGCAAAATTTTCCACGAAAGTGTAAATGATATGCCACTGGGCCGTAACGTTAACGAATACCTTAGGCTGATTGACGCCTACACCCATGTACAGGTTAAAGGTGAGGTTTGCCCTGCAAACTGGGAAGAAGGCAAAGAGGCTATGACAGCCGACCGTAAAGGTGTTGCTTCTTACCTTGCTTCTAACTAATTACTAACCATTAATTTATACCATCATGTTACAGGAACTTGAAAGAGACAACCTTGCAGAGATAGTTGCAGGAGAGCCGGTTGTTGTTGTGCAATATTCGGCAGGATGGTGCGGCAACTGCAGGATTATGAAGCCAAAATTTAAAAAAATGGCTACAGAAAATACAAATGTAACGTTTGTAATTGCAGATGCTGAAAATTACCCTGAATCGCGCAAGCTAGCTAATGTTGATAACCTGCCCACTTTTGCAACCTTCAGGAACGGTGTTCTGGTTAACCAGGTACAAACAAATAAAGTTGAAATTTTAACCGATCTTGTAAATGAAGTTACCAGTAATTAAGCATCT
>Ga0265780_10002965_pt1 | contig 22663 bp, 24 predicted proteins | sample P1T30metagenome_FD_192432 | JGI IMG/M metagenome (GOLD analysis project Ga0265780, IMG submission 192432) | Plant litter microbial communities from East Loma Ridge, Irvine, California - P1 T30 | ecosystem: Environmental > Terrestrial > Plant litter > Unclassified | place: USA: California...
CTAGCTGCCAGTATCCTATGGTCGTATGTGAAAGAACGGGCGGATTTGTATCAATATGATCCATCTTGTAAACGGCGAAGTGCACGCAAAAAAGTGGCACTTGAGAATGCAGTCAGACGGTAAAGTCCACCATCACATGTTTGATCGCCTTAACTTCTACTCAGTTATCGGGGAAATCCGGCTGGCCGATCTTCCAATCTTTGCACTCGTCTCGGCCAGCTGTATCACCCCAACGCTCACACCTACCGGCATCTTTGTTCTCGGTACACTCTCCACCCTTCTCATCGACAAGCTGGCAGAAAGTGTATCTGTGAATCATTAGTCGGGTTGACAAAACCTGTGGAATTCTAGAAGGTCTTACGTAGAAGCGTTGGTGTCGTAAGAATAGCAATCGCCAGGCGCTGCTGGGTTGGCGTCGGTACAACCCTCTTCTATGAACGAATAGGCCGTCTGACCAGTGCTCATTGTAGTGCGCTATCTTTTGTCAATAGCAAATCCAATAGAACAGGACGATTCGAACATACAACAAACGTAGCATTCGCGCCGGGGACATTGCCGTCGTAACAGGTCTCTGGAAACTCTTCCTTGGTGATTTTAGTCGCTCCGGGCTTTCCAGCAGCATCCAAATCCGTCGTGAAGACAGGAACTGTGATTGCACTACCGTCAGGACAGCGAAACGGATTCTCGTTCGAAACTCCAACGCCGATGCATCCGCCAACGCCGTTGCAAAGTTCTTGGTTCCAGAAAGCAAAAGCAACTGGCAGACTCGCGGCAAGAACAACGAAGCGCATCGTGAAGATATGGCAGGTTGAATAAGGTCGAAAAGCTGACGTTAGAAAATGAGCGTTTGTAGTGAATGGGAACAAAGCTGACGTTGGAAAATGTGCGTTTCTAGTGACTGGAAACAAAGCTTATCTTATACTTCGCATTGCGGTTGATTGGGGGTAAAGCTAACAACCTCGGTAATTTTACAGCCCAGCATTAAGCCGACAGGCTGTGTAATTTACAAAGTAGTCGGTTTTATATGTATTGCAGTCCGTATTGAAGTCCGTATTGAAGTCCGCGAGCATCCACTAACACATTGCCCAGGTGACTTATCTGTCCACATCGCAGATCGCAAGTTATGAAAAGATGACAACAGACCTCTGGAGTGCTACAAAGTTTCATCAAAGACACTTGTCTGTTTTGCACTGTAAGCTGCAGCATGTGTCTATGCATGCCTGGGTTTGCAGCGAGAAGCGATTATGATTAACAGGTGCAATAAAGTCCTCAAAGATAGATATCCTCAACGGTAAGCTTCTCAGAAGATGTTTCAGTCGTGCTATAGTCATACAGGCGACGCATGAAATAATGCATTCTATTCATAGAGCGACTGCGGTTTAAACTAGAGCATCGGCGCCGAGCAATACGAAAAGTCCAACTTTGTAAATCTTCGCATAGTTCTAATCCAGGAACTGGACCAAGTTAATGCCGTACGATGTGTTGCCACGTCATACCCATGGGCGCGTTATGCATGTAAGACTCAAAATCAAGCAGACAAGAGTAAATTACTCAGAAAATACCATGAGTCGAGTTTGACTGCAGTCCTCTCGAACTCCACAACGTTTCCTGTCAGCTGCCACTGTTTTCCACCATATAGATATATTGCGATTCAATAGTCACTTCATGAGATCGGGAAGAGAAGCTAGAAACAGGAGCGTAACTCGGATGATGTATCGTTCAAGGACACGGTGCTTCGAGATGTTTCTCCTACTGGTGCAGCGTAGACCTTGAAACATCTACTGGTCTTCGTCCTGAAATGGTGCGTGAGGTGCCAAAAGTGACTTGTGGTCATCACAAAATTGTTCCATCCAGTTCAACATACTGCGTGCATAGCAGAAGGCTTTACGACAAACGATGTGTTTGGGTGCGGCGAGATTGTACCATCCCGCCATCGACATCAAGATAGATGAGCCTGACCATGGATCAGGCAGTTCGCTTGCTCTTCGCAACATCCATCGTATGCTTCCTCACCATGTGCTCCGCAGCCGCCGAATAGGACTTCATAGTTCAGGTTGTCGTCGTGGTCTCGAATGTCCGGAGGCAATGGCAGATGCAGAAAGACTCTGGCTGCCCAGTCTTCTCTATGCATAGCAGGTGCGGATCTACAATCGTCTATGATGTGCATGAATGAGTACGTACTGAAGCACGTTGGGCTGCTTGATAGTCTGATGTGAAGCCAGCACTCGGACTATCTGTACCTGCGTCGGAAAACATGGTGCGTTTGTAGGTGGCCAGTTGTTTGGAAGGTGGACGACTTGACACAGCTTTGGGTGGACATCCGTTCAGCGGCCCCCCACGCACGCCCTCAAATAGCGAGGTGTGAGATTCTGATCCAAGAAATCCCTTGTCTTTTGAGGAAAGTGAAAGAAACGTATGTGTCGCTCAAAGCGGATCATTGGTAACCACCTTTTAGCAAGCGAGTTCCATTGATCGATCTTGCACCGAAGGCTCGAAGTTGTTCCACAGATCCTATTCCACAGTTCAGTATTACCTGTTTGGCAGGAGTTACAAGACGATCGAAAGGGAGGCTACCATTGCTGAAGATTTTACCGCCCCAAGAACTCAATGAAACGACCGAGAAACTGCTCTAGCTTATGGAAGGGTCATTCGTTCGCACTTTGGGCCCCAAGGCAAGCACTTTCAGGTCGAAAAGACATCTGTAGGTCGAGATTAGGCGGACATAATCGGCGACATCCCAACACAAGCCTCAGAATAACATCTGTACTTTCCAACGCGGACGGCACAGCTAGCACTTATCCACCATGCGTACCATTATATCCACGGCGCTTTTACATTGGCTATCATCAGACCAGCATGCAGGGCGATAGAAAAGAAGGGTGTGGTCATTCGTCAAAGATCGGTGGCCTTGCCGCTCCTCTGGGCATTCTGAAATGTCTAGTCATAGAACTAAGAAATTTATGCCCTTGTGTACTTCCGGGTTTCGCGATCCTTCTCCTCGGTCGTTGGTGTTGGTGGATGTATGCTTCGCATATGCGATACGCCACCGATGACGAGGGAGCGTGCCGCATTCTTACATGAGCCACCAGCGTTACGAAGCGTCCGAAGCGTGACGCGGACTACGAGGCCGTATCGATGTGTTCCGAGTATTCTTAGCGCACGGCTTCGTGTGAAGTATGGTCCTCGCATACAGCGTGCATACCGTTGTGGGTGAAATATTGAGTGTGCCTCAATTGTGCAGCTGTCACCAGCGTCTACAATCAATGCACGACAAGGTCATGTGCGTCCGTTCCAACGTGGTGGCTGCTGTTCTACGGGGCCACACGGTGTTGGTGAGTTGATGTTTCGCCTAAAGAAAGCGTACCGGGGTACGCATCGTGTTCCTGAACTTCACCGCAATTGCACTGCCACGAGCGTTTACACTCCACTGCTTCTCTGTGAGCTAACGTGCTCATTCGTCGGATCGGGCTGTGATGATGAGGCTGACAGCCGCCTTGACGACCTCGCCACGATGACCTTTTCTTGGGCCACCCCACAAGACGCGTCGTGCTGACTTGCATCTACGGTACGCCCAAGTCCAATCTCGGAGACCGGACAACGGACCTGATCTATCATGCGAGCAGGAAGCATACTCTGTTGGCGGCGGAATAACATTCCTTTGCTTGCCTAGCGACGTCCATGATAGTGGTTGAGTCTGCATTCCATCGTCAGCTGATAGGATCCGGAGTTTCTGTGCCGCTTCACCGGCGTCAAGCTTGTTTCAAACTGAGTTTGTTTCGAACTCGTTGATGATGACCGGGAACGCCTGAGCGGCGGTTAGCTATGGGCCCGTGGCCATGTGTGTACAGCCAGCCGCCGGCTTAAGCGCGTGAGGTTTGGCTTCCGCAACTTTGAAGATAGCCGAAGATAATTGTACTCTTTCGTGCAAACACATGCGTCTTGCATGAACTTACAAAAATACACCACTTGGAACAGGCGTCCCAGGAGATGTTGGCGCTGGACAACATGTGAACCTGTGCACGCAGTAGCTGGTGAGATTGCTATAGTGCCGGCCCTTCAGAAGTATTATCCGCGAGCGCAATATCATTTCGCGGAGTATTCTATGTCACATGTCATCTCGAGAATAAGAGATCCATATACCTAAGCCAGATGTATCACACATGGCTCGTAAACACTACGCGGGAGGGCTAGTATAACTCTACTCGGCCGAACAGGCACCATCATCGGCGATCTGGAACCACGCAAAAGGTTGCACATGGTCGGATCCCAGACAAGGTTGGAATCGTTCGAAATTTAAATTTGCGTGTGGAAAGATTACGGCGGACTTGAAGTTGCACCGAAAGACTCTTTGCTCTGTCGGAGAATTCCTCGGATTGCTAATGTGACTACACGCAGGTGCTGTCTTCTTTCCTCTCCGGCGTTGTTGATCTTTGGTGGTCTACTGTGTAATGTGCCAGAACAACTTTGGTCGATCTATGCCCAGCCAACACAATGATACCCCCACTGCAACATGACAGGATTGCAGCTCGGGGCTTCAGCACATCATGATAAAATGCAGGGTCCTTGCATCATTCCGTTGTCCAAGCATGATGCTGTCTACCGTATCTACCGCAACCAAAACAAGGGTCCAGATGGACGCGTGTTGAGTGGACAAACAACCTAGGGCGGCCCAAAAAATCTTCCATTTCTCACAACGGGCAATGACCCGAAAAGGCGGGTCTCAATTCAAGGCATGAATGCGATGACCATGGAGTTGGTGGGTTTGGTATGATGCTCGCATTGGCAAACGTCCGCGAAACGTTGTTGTTCGTGGTATCTGTTTTAGATTGTTCGGACCGACTTGGGCATTTTGGGGGCTACCGATTCTAACCAATCATTGGAAGGGAAAAGTATTGGCTTCGAGCAGTGGCGTCACAGAGCGGCTGCACTTGCTGTGTGACTTCGTGAGCTGCATGGTGGCAGTTGGCGGGAGAACGTAAGGGTTGCCACACCCGTTGCAACAGCACAACACGAGAGAGGCTGACGTGCGGCCATGGGATTTGATTGGTAGACCAGTGAGTGGACTAGCACAGTCTGGAATTGATAGACGCTGCTCACAGTGAATGCCTCGAGATGATCTGCTGCGTCATTGGGCGATCATCTCATGTTGCTGGCGAACCGAAGAGCGCCACGTTGCTGCACTCTCTCATGTCTGGAGCCCACAAGCGGAGTCAACCATGAAGCACGAGCATTTCCAGATCTTTCTTGTCGTGCTGTAGATCTCTTGAGTCTTTCGATGTCACACAATTATAGATGACTTAATGTTGGAGGACCGGTGGCCTTCGCGACCAAACACGAGGCCGATTTTGTGAGAATTGAACTAGTCCATCTCGGTACTAGCTTCGCCTTGGCGATCCTGGCGGTGAAGATGTGAGATTCGACAGCGTCTCCACTGGACTGCTCGAGCTATTACAGACGTGCATCAAGTCCGCAGTGATGGATACCAATATCTCTCAAGGCCGCGTGCAGTCGGTTTGTTATGAGGCGTGACGCCGCGCGAATAGCAGAGCCCCATCTATTGGCAAATAGTTACGCGCGGTCAGCCTAAGGAAGCGCCATCTATGTATGGAGCACATAACCCTCGAAGCGGCTCAATTGCCCATCCAAACCACACATTTCCACGCCCCTGGAAGCGGTTCTCATCTTGAAAGCTAACGAACCGCTCGCAGGGGCCAGTGTGCCGTTGGCAATTTCTTTCAGGCGATCGTTGGGTCATGGCTCAACTCCCGCTTTTCAATTTTAGGCTGTGGGACGCGCAGAGCTTGGTCTGCACGGATGACGACAAACACGCACTAGATGCTGCATGTCGCTTGCCGTTAACGAAAATACGGGCCAGTAGACTGCTCCGTCGAGGCACCATGAGATAGCCAGGAGTCTTTCGAGATCATGCCGCAAGGTCCAGACAGTCAGCATACAGTGGACGATGATCTGCCTGTCAAGAAATGAATCACACTGTCACACGTTGGTTGGGCTTGCGACATTGCGCCGACAGTTGGGTGGCCGCCGGCCTCATACATGATTGGCGAATGACGAGATAGGTTTTTCTCGAAAATTTTCATGAATGACCAATGAAAGTCAAGCTGGGCATTACTCAGAGGCAGTGGTCGAGGTCAAAAGTGACCAATAGATATTGACACAGGCCATCCGGGGTCCAGCTTCACTTCCACGGGGTGTTCGCCAACGTACTTTGGGCGCTTTGTGTTGGAGGCTGGCACACCAGCTCGCCCAACCTCAAAAGGTGGAAGACGCAGTAATATTGGACCTTTCATTATTGGGAGGGCAACAGGCTTCGACTTTGAACCGCCGCCAAATACGAAACCCACCCGAAACTGAATCTGAGCCACCAAAGCTACCCAGGTTCAGGCAGACAGCAGACAGCAGACAAGCCCTGCTGGCCGCTTCGGAGTCAGAGACTCGCAGGCGTTACGAGATCGTCCTCTGCCGCCCTGCTTTTCGTCGAACCCAGCCCGTGCGCCCAGTGCACTCGGAGACGTCGTCAGCCAGAGGGAGCTAGCCGGCATGACCGCACCTCAGCCTTCTGTTTAGGGCGAGGTGCGGCCGCCTTCATTGCGCCGGTGACTGGGGGGGCGAATTTCAAGCCGACTAAGCCTTCTCGTGTGCAACGACGAGCGCTTGTGGAGCGAAGTGGGCCGAAGGCTCAGGTCTCGCTCTTCTCGCGCATGGCTTGCTGCACTACGGCTTTCGTAGCAGGCTGCAGGCAACGCCCCGCGTCCTGTGGTTGAGTTCTGGTCTTTGTGCCCTTGTCGTGCCACCGATGGCAGGCCACTGATTCGTTGGCGGATTCGTGTGGGTGTGTGGACCATGACATGGGTATCGCTCCTTTGTGAAAATGCGCTAGGATGAACTAGGCAAAGGCCCGGTGGCTCCTGCATCCCTCACAGTCGCCGCTTCCTGGAAGCTGTCTAGTGTCTTCCGTGAGCGCCGCTGGCATGCACCACCCTAGTCGGTATTTACAGATGGTGTGGATCCTGGCTCCTTATTTGAGCCAATACCTGGCAGGGTTTCCTTTGAAGCCGCCTCTCTTTTATCACTGGTACCCAGCCGTGTTCATTGACCGACATACATCATACCAGCAATCCCGCCTCACCATCATCACCACCATCACCTCCAAACCCTCTACCTCCTTCCCACACTCCTTCGTTGAAGTCATACTCATCCTTCTCTATCGCCCTTGTCCACGTCCAAGCCTCGCCACCCTTTGTACCCACTGTACATCTTTGACTCAGAGCCGGTCACCTGACCAATCTTGATACCGGTGCCAAGGCAGCTTCACTGCTATAATACGCTCCTCAAACCTGAACTTCCATCCAGGACCCTCGACACAATCCACTTGGAATAATCCTCTTGTTCTTTCAGTTACTCTAACACTGTCCTTGAGGCCTTCACTGGACCTACGAGGACTTTCTTCTTCTTCCTCCCATCCCAGCATGTACCCGACGCCACCAGCATCTCCTACTCACAATGGATTCTGTACGCCGGAAGACCGACTAGGACAAGTCCTTGCTGGAAGATTACAACTGACCGGAATCCTTGGTGTAGGAGCATATGGTGTTGTCTATACAGCGGTTGACATCCAAACGAGCATTCCATATGCCGTGAAGGCACTCAATAAAGTAGGACTTGAGCCTCGCCAACGGAAGTTCCAGCAACGGGAAATCCAGCTTCATCACCAGGCCGGTGCTCACCCCAATGTAGTCTCACTGGTCAAGATCATGGACGCTCCTGACTGCACCTACGTTGTCATGGAGTACTGCCCAGAAGGTGATTTGTTCTCCAACATCACCGAGCAGGGCAAGTATGTCGGCAACGATGACCTGATCAAACGAGCTTTCCTCCAGATTTTGGACGCTGTGGAGTACTGCCATTCCATTGGAATCTACCACAGGGACCTAAAGCCGGAAAATGTGCTGGTCACCGACCAGGGCATGACTTGCAAACTCGCTGATTTTGGACTTGCCACCACTGACCACGTCACCTCGGATTTTGGATGCGGCTCTACGTTTTACATGTCACCTGGTAGGTGCCCGATTCATGACTCGAGATAAGTCACGTGCTAACCTGGGATAGAATGTCAAACATCAGCACCCAAGGCCTACTCATGTTACGCCTCGGCGCCCAATGACGTGTGGAGTCTTGGTGTCATGCTTGTCAACTTGACTTGTGGACGCAATCCTTGGAAGCGTGCTTCTTTCGAGGACAGCACTTTCCGTGCGTTCATGAAGGATCCGAAGTTCCTGCGCTCCATCCTGCCTATCTCACTCGAGTTGGACGCTTTACTTCAAAGGATGTTTGAATTCAACCCAGCGAAAAGAGCGACCATTCCCGAGATTCGTGAGATGACTCTTCGCTGCCCCTCGTTCTCGCCATCGAGGTCAGCGGTCTCATCACCACTTCCTTCTCCTCCATTCAGTCCGGTGGATTATGCGCAGGACCACGTGTTCAACGGATGTTACCAGGTTCCATCTATCCCATCTGTCGCCCCTCTTCCCGGCCCAGCCTACTCGCCTGCTCCCTTCCAACACTCCACTTCTTCAGGCAGCTCGGACTCAGACAACGACTCTGTGTTCTCTTCCTGCTCATCAGCTTCTTCAGCTTCGTCTACATCTTCTTACCGAAATATTTCACCGGCCCCGGTTCACAAATTTTCTTCTCGGGTACCTCAGCCAACATACGTTTCACCTCCGCCTGCAAGCAACACGTGGTTCCAGCCTTTCATCCAGGCCGCCAACATTGTCAAGCATGTGTCATTCCAGCCCTCCATGATGGCCCAGCCTGTCCACGTCTACTAGGTTTTGCCCTTACGACGACATGGCGCCTTTCTTTTCGAATACGCTTCTCCACGTTGTGTTTATATTTTCCTTGCGTCAAAATCACGACGACATGAAATCGGTGTCGAGTTTTGTAAGGTGTTGGTACGGTCTTCTTCTTTTGGCGTTAAAAAATAGAGCACCCAGGACACCAAGTCTTCCTGGACCTAGACCCAGCCAGCCACATCCCGCTGGTTTACTGTATTTAACTTGAGCAGATCGATGCCTTGATGGCATCTGGGTCTGATTGTATGTCCATATTCCATTCACGACTAGGGGTTAGGTTGTTGCGTTTGGGCACGGAGTTGTAGCGATACCGAACGTAGCCGTTCGTTGCCTTCGATGGGCTTTCTTTATTCGTTCAAGAGATACCAGAGCAAAGCTCAAACTGTAACGTAGTTGAGATCGCAAAGGACAACACTTTGGGTGGTCAAAATCAATCAAAAGATACATAAGGACACTGCAACAGTGGTTGCAGACAGTCCGGCAAATAACACCAAAATTCGCCCTTTCTCTATCCCTCTCTTCTGATCCACAACACTCCCATTGCCCTTCCATCTCACCATTAACCTCTAGAGTCCCGCATGTATGCCCGACTAACCGACCTTGGCTACGCCAGGTGACACGACGACCCGTCAACGCTGCACAATTCCTGCCATAAACCCTGCCAACCCCGTGCGGGTGTCCCAAAACATACCAGCATTTGCGTAAGATCGAAGTCAGCAACCAACGAAGGGAGACCCAAGGCCCACTAAGCCTCCGTGGCTGGGCATGCACTGCCTGCAGCACTTTATGATGATGGACGCAGCCAGTTCAGGTCGTCAGCAAATCACAGGTTCCACCAGGCCCAACACATGCACGTCGACTGCGTGCTGTGGGTGTAGTGTGCAGTAGTCTGGCTTGACGGGGACTATTGAGCCGGCTTGCGCCCTGCGATACGAGCTAGTCTGCAGACGGCCAAGGACGGGTGTTTGTAAAATTAAGACGGGCAGGGCACAGGCGCACGGAGGTGAACGGATAGCAGATGCAGGGTGCTTCGATTTGATGACAAGACGCACGATCGAGACTCCTATGTTGGGATTCGACGCTTTCTATCATAGTTCATGTCGATCTTATTGAAGCGTTGAGATGCTCGCTAGAACGGTCTCGAAGGCCACGTGAGTGGAGGTTTCGCACTGATCTGAGGCTATGCCAGACTGCCACCTTTCAAGATGGTAGAATTAATATGTAATTCTTACTCCCTTGATGCGGCACAGTACGAATTCTACAAGGAAGTGCTGCCGTGTCGGAGGCATACCGTCAAATTACCTGTAGGCAGCTGTTGACAAGTCTCAGCCATACAGGGGTGTTACTACGAAACTTTTTTCGCTTGAAAGCCGGTCAGCTGGCCGTTGATGGGCTGATTTCCCTGGTCAAAATATGGCCCTCCAGCGTCTGCTTTCCCGCGTCGGCTAACCTTACTTCCAAGAGGCATAACAAAAGCTGCGCCGCCCTAGTCGAACAAGACACAGCCATCTGCATGAAGGCTTCACCAGGATCTCGATCACGCAAATGGAAAAGGGCACCGTTGCAAAGAAGTTTGTTTTTGCGGCCGCCAATGATTCGGTCATCTGATGAGGCATGATAAGCGATGACCGAATGTCGTGGGCAGTGCGAATCACCGACTGCATGATATTCCATGTATTGCCGATGGCTGATGCTGGCGTCCGCGGGCGTTCCAAAGGCAAGAATCATTTGTGCCAAGTCTGCGCTCGTCGGTGTGGCAATCATCACGACACCGTCTGCCGCTACTCCAACTCCCGCATCAAAGAAATCCCTCAGGCTCCATCCCTTTGCATGACATTCCCCAACTCCGCGATTATCAAAACTTGCCCATGTACGCTGTTCCGACGATACCGAGCTATATCTCATGCAGTCGCTGTGGCGACTTGGCGATGACAGCTCAATATACTGCGACCGGACTTCGCGTGCATTGCACATAGTGCTACCATATGCTGGACGTTTGCATGGTTGCCAAATCATCAACTCATTGTTCCACTCTAGGGGCTAACAGCTGGGCTCTCTTTTCACGATAGGATGAAGTCGACCCAGCCACTCAAACACCCCTACCTACGTTGAGCCGACATTGGAAGCTTTCTTAGCGCTATTGTCGCTCACCGGATGCGTAAAGACTCGTTTCGCAGCCCTGACCAACTTGCAACATTTTCTATTCTTCCACGCGGACAAGTATTGATACACGCCAGTCCATGTGCCAATGAATCAGGCCTGCGTCGTCTTTGTTTCTTCAGGAGCCGACGCGCAGAAACTACCCGATGTCCATCCGTACCCCAGAAGTTGTTGCAAGCCACAAGGCCGCTTTGACCGCCTGCTTAACGAAGTCCCGGCTGAAGCTCATACGTCGTCTCACAAAGGGACGTCCCGCTAGTCGGTCATTTCGGAGCCCATGATAGCGGTCAAGTGGCAGAAACGACACAGTTCCTTGGGTGGGGATTGCTGCTTGCAGGCAGTGACGGCTCAATGTAAGGAGAACACCGTGCCCCATAAACTTTGTGGCTGTTTCCCGTGTCACAGTGCCACGGTAAGCCATCTCTCATGTGCCCGTGTTATCGGTTCTGCATCCGATGCCAGCCTTGTGGACAAGCGGTCTGTGCCGCGGCCGTCTTTGCGACCCCCTTTGAACGGTGGGTGTTTGCTTTTCTATCCTCACCAGGATTGCGAGTCAGGTCTAGCGCAGACAGCGACCCTCCCGCGACACACGAGGTTTCTGTATGGCCTGCGCGTTGATGCGGCTTTCCACGTTGCTGCACGTCTCGTTCAATGGACGGAGCCCGCCGGTTACACGAACTCGTCGTCACGCCAGCGACAGGCAACCTTGAACGACCTCTAACGTCTGTATGGAGTATACACACCTTGACAGTCAGAGTGGGCAGGTACCTCCCGACCTTCACACACATCATGTTAGATGATCATTCACCAACGCATTGTGCTCAGTGTCACAAGCTCCCCCGATGCCGACTTGCGCGATTCTCAGCAGGAAACAGCCTCTTGCATGTACACAAACTCTGCTCCAGCCTCGCATGTAGCCGAACTACGCAAACGACGAGCTTCTCCATGACGGAGTCCTCTAGGCTGCCTTTGTCACACGTGTCTCTAACTTTGTCGCTGATTGCTACACAGCCTGGTAATCATGGGTCGACATGCGCGTTTTCAGCCAAACCTGAGGACCATACACAATATAGTCCTCACCGTGACACGGCTTCGACCCCACACATAGCACAACATGCGCCAGCTGTCAACGTGTGGTCAGCTTCACCATCTGCCATGGACATGCCTTGATGGGCTGTACATGGTGGCGAAGCCTCGGTGACACTAGGCTTCTAGATCAGGCTGCATGCATACAGAAGCATGTCTCTGGCGCCCTTTTGTACCCTCTTAGTACGGAACACGACGTTTTGCCCTCCTACACTCATCGCTCTGTACGCTATAATGAAGCTCTTGTACGCGTGCCGACGCCCAGCACAGGCGGGTTCCCATTTGCGTCCTACCGGGCCGCGAATTTGAGTGGCAGCGCGCGCGCTGACCCGAGATCCTTTACGGAGAGGTGCATATTACGACTCACATCTGAACTGCAAACAGAGGACAAGGACGGTACCGACAGCGGGTAGAAGTGCCCATGTCTTCACGCGTTATCGGCAGAGCTTCCCATTGTTGGAATGCGACTCAGCCGCTTTGTGCTCTCAGAGTACAAGTTCCAACGGCTTGACAGGTGAGAAGGTAAGTGCCATACATACTACAGGTCGCATCTGAACCACAGGGCGAGAAGATAGAAAACGTGTTCCGTCATGTGGGTTACCCACGCGTAAATGTGCAGCTCTCCAGGACACAACTTGAAACTTTCAGATCACACGAGGACTTTGGTATGCTCATTGGAAGAACGAATAATCGCTCCTTGCTTCGGCCATCACCAAGCGCGTCACCCGCAGGGAGTCGGGAGCGCTTCTCGTTGATGTCGCCACTAACAAGCTGGAGGAGTACAGATAGCCGTCGCGAAGACACGGAAAATTCACCTCAGCCGAACATGTAAGGAGCTTCCCGATTGCCGCCTGCGGTACCCATCGATGTGTTCCAGCCCTCGCGAGCTCGCAAGCACAGCCTGTGGATATCTAGGCCCCAGCAGTAGCATCCCAACGACTAGCCTGATCATGGACGAGAACTGCAAGGCTGCAAAAGCAATGCACGCATCGCTCAATCAGTCATAGCAAGTGGATACCATGATTGTTCACCCTTCAGCAAACTCGTTCGAAACCGTTCCTGTGCTCCCAACCAGCCTGTCTTCCATGGCCATCCATGACAAGCATAGAAACACAACACACCAACCCCCACCCCAACGCAGCAAGTACCGCCGAGTAACGCCCACGATCACCCTACTGCTGTATCTCCAAGAGCGCACTCTAGGCAACAGCGCACCCGATCCTGCATCCACCCCTCGAATCCTCGTGACACAGCGCGCGCATATGTATCGGAGTATTTCAAAACCAATTATCGTCCAGACGCCTCGAACTGCGGTGGTGCATGCGCACAGATTGCCCGCATGCTCGCCACGCGAGAAAAAGGAATCGCATACGAGCGGGCAGCTAACGGGTGTGCATGGGCCGCTTGCAGCTGTTGGATGAGGTCTGGCTGAGTTGAGGTCTGGCGATGCATGATCGTCGACGTTGGGTGTGCATAAGCGAGGTGGGTCTGCGGAAAGTGTTCTCGTCCGTGATTCTCGAGGCGCAGAATTGATCGATGACCCGAGGTTGTCGATTAGAGGTTACTTGCTTCTTGTGACAGACAATAGGCGCCCGCGCCAGCCTGAGGTGTATGCATGGATCATCTCCTGTTGGGTTGCTCTTTCATCAACATGCCCGTCTTCATACGATGTTTACGACTGTTGACTTCGGCACCATTTCGTACCACACATCCATAGCCTGTGTAGTCATCTCGTCGCGAAGCAGTTTAAGAATGCCTATTCGCTCGTAGAAAATCTGGTTGTCATGAACGGAATGTAGAACCAGCCAACCTCTTACTCGACGCTGGATGTTGTCTTCAATGCCGCGGGACGTTTCGTCAATCTTCATAAGAAGTACCACAGAACCATCGGCCACATGGTGTATACCGTGCTTGCGGATGTCGTAGTCCAGGTGCAATCCGCTCCGTTCTTGGAAGACACCTTCGACGTATTTGATACCGGAGTCGTGATTGCTTGAATAAGACTCTATATGGAGCTGGCCTTCTTCCGATGAGGGTTGTCCCACCACGATTCGGTGACCAGATCGGTGACTAGAGTTTGTTCCATATTGCGGGACACCTACTAGACAGCCACCCTTCAGTGTCAATACCCCTGCCCGGATCTCTCTGGTTACCTCGTGACCCAATGTCAGTGTTGACAGTACAGTCGCGACCAGTATCGGCTTCTGTTTGCTGAATTCCGATCATTATTAGCGCTCGGCCGCCAAGAAATGCGCTTAGCTGATAGGTAGTCGCATAAGGACATTTTGAGCCGCGCTACATGTGCCTCTACCTAACGTACTTATTATCCAATTATGTCACGTGTTTCTGTCGAAACTGATAAAGGGCATACGTAGGATGTAGACTTCTTTGTTATTGTGAGTTATTGGAACTGGCTATATAAAAGCAACGAGCTGGAGAGAAGCTAGTCCCAAAGGGGTGCATATGCGACTCGTACCCTCGAACAGAAACGACTACATCCTTGTGACCGGTGCCAGTCAGCTATTATCCTGCCAACTCACTGAAGGTCCCGACTCACTGGTGAAATAGTTTGTCAACATTCCCTCTATCTTGTTTTCTTCTCCTCACTCATTGTACTCGCACCGCCCTTCTCCGTCCTACGAGGCGCTCCCTTCCCGATTGACCCAGGTCCATCCAAAACCAAAATCGCCAACGACGCAACAGAAAAGAACTGTGCAAAAAATCCACAAAGCGAACTGTAGGCCTTATTGACAAGCGGATACACAATGATCGCTGTAATGCCTAGTGAAATGGCTAGACCCGAGAATACCCAGGCCATTTTGTACGCGCTGTTTTTGCGCGGCGATCTGAACAACTGAACGGCAGATAGTGCCGCGCCAAGAATCGTCATGATAGTGTCACGAATGACAATACTAAAGTCGGCATCGGACGTGGAGCCGGTTTCTCCGTCTTGTGCGGCCTTGGCGAATCCGATCATACCTGGGACCATGGCGGTTGCTAGGACGATGAAGAGGATGGAGAAGGTTAGGACTTGATCCTGATATGTATCAGTGGATGGCATCTCATTAGTTATAGAGAAAAGTTTACCCCGTTCTCTGGAACTGGTGTTTCAGTTTCTGTCTTATTCGGCTTCTTGCAACCTTCCATGGAGAAGATGGCTTCCAGATGACGTATTGGATCAATTGCTTGCGTATACTGTTCGAGTACACGTAGACGGAGAGCAATGCCTTCCAGAATTCTTGCGGGCTTGTCCTCGCTGATTTCGACATTGGTGTAGACATTCTCGACGTGCTGTAGGTGGTTCTTGATGAATTGATAACATCCTGCTACTGCATTCTCCATTATGGTCTGACTAATTCCAGAGGCTCGCTTGGCGGTCGACGCCACCTCAAACAGGTCTACGATCAGATTCCAGTAGGGCAACTCCAAAGCATCCTGAAGGTAGTTCAATCGCTTCTCGCCAATTCTATGAGTCATGAAGTCTTGGGATTCTCCGTTGCATATAGATTCAAGGTGATGGCCCAGCTCGCCCAAGTATGTCGACCTTGACGATGGCTTCTTTGGTGAGGAAGCATCTCTGGTAGGTGACTGACTTGGGTCTGACTCGATTATCGCAGCTTCAGCACGGCTGAGCAACTGCTCAACAAAATCCTTCGGCAGGTTTGGAAGCAAGGCTCTGAACAACTCAATCATACAATTGTCGAGAAATTGGCACTTATCTGCTATCGCAAACAGAGCGACACGAGCTGCATGATTGGCCACAGTGTCATACCCATTGTACAGGAGGGGTACCTTTAATTCTGACTATAGATTCGTCAGCGAGGCTTGGGACACGAATGCACAGTACATACAGTGTTCTTGTTGCTGTGATGATCCTTGCTCAAAAGATACGTCGAAGTGTCAAAATGCCGATATCGAGGCAATGGCGCAAGACTGATGTAGTGTTCAGCGAAGCTTTTGGGGTTCTTCGCATCTGGATCGTCCAAAGATGATTCCCTCCCGTGTATTGCCCTGATAATTTGTGGGACCATTTCGATGCAGAAATCTTCTTTTCCTCCTGCCCAAGAAAGCGTTGTTCCGTCGGCCAGTTCCATTTCAAGACGTCGTTGAATTGCGTCTCCATCATTTGGGGCAGGGCTGGAATGCACGTGGACATCTCCGTAAATATGTTGGACTTCTGGTAGCTGCGACTCTAACCCTAAAGATTGCGGGACATCTGCAAAGGGTCCTTCCACAGTCTCAACATCCAGATTATCTTGATAAGGCTTTCGTCTTCGCACTTTTAGCTGAGGGTCTGATCGCGAGGATTGGGTAGTGCCGGCTGACACTGACGTTGCGTCTCCGAGGATACGACCAGGGCCTTTGGGTCCAAATGAAGTGGGTTCGCCCATTATAGAAAGTCGATGGACTCTGGAAAGAGTGTTTAAACTGCGTTGGAGTTCACTCAATTGATATTCATGTTCGGAGTGGAGGACTGCGCCACCTCAGCCACCACCATGTATTACTCGGGGGCTGTGTCGACGCAACGCAAAGTACGCATACAGCCAACAGAAAGCTAGGTCTTACAGTGAGATGCGTTGCTTCGTATAGAAGTAAGGAAGGCAAACGATACGAATAGACCTCGATCAGAACCGAACGCGTTAGCTTAAACGAAGAGGCCGGTACCATAACGCCATCATCCTTCGAGAACGTCAGGCCTAGCTAAATTACCATGATTGGTAAGCACACGGGAAGGTAGGACACTGAGAAGAATCGCATCTAGAGATGGACAGCGCGAGAGTGCTGCGAGCTACTGTACATAATCTCTATGACTTGAAATATCATTACGCTGTGAGGGTGCCGCTGGTTGCACAGCCTGACAGTATGGCACAGCACGGCTGATATGCAGTGGTCATGCTGCAGCGGAAGGCGTATTGGCGAGCGATTGCGCAGAGCATGTTTATATCTTGTGAGCGAACGAATAACTTAGTAACGCTAGCAGGGAGAACTAAGTGGGTGGAGGCATGTGAGATACAGCTCATAACATCACAGGTTGTTAAGCTACGGATCTCCCTGCGAGGCACTAATCGCCTTTGGGCAAGCATTATTTGAAGCGGCCGTGCGCTAAGAATAACCGAAGTTTAGCAACCGGAAGCCGATACTGGTCGACTGTAACTACCTCCGCAAAGGTCGCGACTGTAACTACCTCCGCAAAAGTACGGGGATACTGGCCTTCAGGTTCCGAAAATCCAACCTTTGAATGTATCTACGCCCAAGACCAGGTCGGTGCGCGCCACCTTTCTGGTCTGTGCCGAAGGATTCTCGAATCGTGGTAGGATTGAAATCATGTAAGGCTATAAAGAATTGTAGCTTCCCATAAGCCTGCGGTGTATCTACCAAGGGCGGGAGCGCATCTATTTGCGAGTCCTTGTAGTGCTGGAAATATGTCGCTGGGATAAGATAAGTTCTTTCCCGTGTACTCTGCGACGATTCGATGCCACTGGATCAGCCATGTAAGTCGACTCACAAAGGCATGCAAGCTTACGCGGCTGATCTGCTCTGCTCTCCCGAATATGTTATAGTTGATAGCTTGCGTTCTTGGAAGCTCCTTCGGATTGAGCTACGGTCAGCCCAAAACCTGTTCATGCAAGACTGGCTATAGACTCACCATGCTCTGGACAGCAGAGGTAGATTTAGAGTATCCTTTTGATCTCCGTGCGGCAGCACATCACGGAAGTGATGAAGGAACACATCAGATCTTCTCTCCATGGTCAATTCTACCATCTTGGACTTGTGGCGCGGGTCACATGTCGAGCAGCAACCGCCCATGGCATCAGGTGCCTTCGTAGCTGATAGAGTGACAAGGCCATTCTCGTAGATATCCGCCATCTTACTTGCCTCGTGCTGCCAGTCTCTTTCGGAGTCTTGTATGATACACAAGCTGTCGATCCACAAGTAGTGTATTCCAAGCATAGACGTGAAATACATAGCATCTCGGAAGCTCTGCGGTATCAATTCCCATGGCACTCGGTTTTGAAATGCATCCAACGTTGCTGTAGTGGTCTTCAGTATGGTCTCAGTTTGATCACCCCAACAGTGACTCAGGCAAGCGTATGCACCTGTTTCGCCAGCAGAAATATGCAGCCTGACCTGGCCATATTCATCTAACCTTAGTGTTCTGGTCGGCAACCGGCTTGTGATGTACTCAGGGCACGAGTGCGTGTTCAAACATGTCTTCAGCCAATAGCGAGCTTTCGCTATCGCTCGTCGTGATCCTGTATATCCGGCAACATGCTCAGCAAATCGCAGGGTCAGTGGCCAAGGTCCTGGTGCTATACATTTTGATCAGATTTGTTGAAGTAATACATGAGCTTTGAAGCATCCAGATGCGGCTGTATTCGGCGGATGGAAACTGACCTTGAGGACCATTCAGTGACTTGTTTATCTCAACGCAAGCTAATCGTTGTACTGGTAAGACTTCGTCCCCACGTATGTACTGCTGATCTGCCGCTGTGTAATTTATTTCCGCTTGTTCTCGAAAAAGCGTGCACACAAACTGCCCTAGTGGCCTCCTCTTCATGACGATGGTAAGTGGCGGCTCTTCCCCAGTCACATACGCCCCAACTGCTTCCAGCAGAAGGAAACACCCCTTGCAACCCGCATGGCGAGAGAACTCAAGATCTGGGATAGGAATAGGATCGTGAATGAAGTAGCCTGCGGCGTTCTCGCAGTATCGTTCGAGATCAAAATCCAGGCATACAGGGCAGACCTCGTGAAATATTGACCGAGCCGCAATCGACAGCATACTCTAAGAGCACAGGATAAAAAGCGCATCAATGGATCAGATTTTGAATCGAGCAACAGGGCGTATTGTAGATGGTAAGCAATGGGAAGGCTGAGCCCGTCGCGTGTAGATAAGCTGCAGCCTGACCTTGCCTGAAGCCCATTGCGGCCGAGCTTCTCAGCCACATATCTAAACAAATCTAGCATACATCCTGGGGAACTACAAACGTCGCTTACTACCAAGTTATATACTCGGGAAAGGGGAAATATGAGGAACCCAGGAGATATACTCATTGCCTGCACTAATCGTGAACTATCCCGCCGGATCCATGAATCCCTCATAAGCCTCATATCCCAACGGTCTGAATAGCTCATTACTCAAATCCGCACCACTGCTCCCAAGCAAGCCTTCAAAGTTCTCAAATGCAGCATCAAAATTCAGCCAGTCCGGCGACGTCTCAGTGAACCCAAAGCCGCCAGGCGGAGCTTGCATCGGTGCTCGATCCGCGCGCTCGCTGCTCGTAGGGTGTTGGCCAGGTGTAGGTGCAGAAATAGGATTGAGGAGGTGTGTCATGGGCGTCGAGGGATGAGAAGGTTGTTGAAGACGCGGATCGATCTGATTATCCAACGCAGGTTGGTGAGGCCATTGCGAGCGATTCATTAGCAGCGCGGTATCGTGATGTGAGGCAATTGGTGTCGGTGGCTCGGTCTTGGTTTCGCTCATGCGGGGTTCTGGAGCGGGCGTGTTGGCTGCATTGGTATTGCGCCCAGCAGCGTTGCTGAGTACGGCGCGACCGAGATCAGCCATTGTGCCGGCAGACCACCAGGAGTTGCGGAGACGGTCGAGGAGGTGCACGCATTGCTTGAGCTCTTCGGTTGCGCGGTTGACGTGGACTTTGAGGCGCCGGGAGCGGAAGTGGCGGTATACGACGCTGAGGGCTACGCCTAGCGCGTAGGGTACGATGGGAAGTGGTGGGAGGAGTTCGGGTGATTCAGCGTTGAGTAGATGGATCACTCGGGTTGCTGAGAGACTCTGGCGGACATATGAGGGGCTCGATTTTACCGGCGCGTTAATCGAAAGGGACTTGTGTGCAGCCATGCACATCGTGTGATGGAATAGCGAAAGGAGACCTGGAGGACGTTAGTAATGAAACATGGTTCCAAAGCAAATTTGACTTACTCATGATGGGGCCTTCGAGCTTATCCTCACCGTCACCTACCATCTCTTCGAAGCCGAGGAAGTCGTCGCCTTCCCAGCCAGTCTCTTCTGCGGATCGCCCGGGTCTGTAGTAGTCGATGACCTTGTCTAGCATCTCAGATATCTGCAGCCATATGCCAAACGGACTTGACCTCTTTTCCGGATCTGACGGTAACTGCCTTAAACTGTTGTCTCGATCGTGCATGAGCAATGGCCGCCCGTTCATACACGCGTTGATCTTGTCAAGACTCCACAAACACCAAAACACGTCTTCAAGATTCCCCTGCGACTCAGAACTCTGGTTCTTCCACTGATGCCCGAATTGTAGTCCGAACGTGTGCGCGTGGTGGATGGCTTGCGCCAGGTGCATGGAAGCTTGTTCGGCGCCATCTGCTCCTTCGCAATGTAATGATATCAGTGCCAGTACTTGAATCAGAACCACGCGGTTCTTCTCCAGCTTTGCTTCAATGCCAATGATCACGGCATTATACAACCTCTGCGAGAACTCTCTCGGCGTGAGCAACTGCTGATCTTCGTCAAGAACCAGAATATTCTTCGCATTTGCATGCTTTGAAGCAACAATACAAATCGCCTGCATGAGGATCCGTGACTCCCTGCCATGCCGATACTGGTCGAGGAAAAGCTCTTGGTCGACGAGCGGCAGCAGTGGGTGCACGTAGGAGAAGTAGATGTCGAGGAGGACATCTTGGCTCTTGCGTGGAGGGACAATGTCTACACCTACAGCGTCTAAGTACTGCTGGAGGGCTCTAGAGATTTTCACCTCTTGAGTGGAGTGCGGACCTGTCTCATTGATGCGCGATGATGTAGAGCCTGCCTGCGTTGACAGCGGCCTTTGATCCCTCTCTTCTATCCATTGACCGATGGGTGGGATGCTTGGCGATTGGGCTGGTTTTCCACGCTCGCCGTGGACTTGCTCTCTCAATACAGCCTCCGGGTTCAAATATCCCAGGAAGTTGGGTGGTGTTTGAGAGGCATGGGAGTCTGCGGCAGGGCTCTGAGGCGGTGGGGCCATGGTAGATTGAGGGTAGCCATGGCCATGCGAGTCAACACGCGGCACTCGGGGATCATGAGCATGGTGTCCATTTGTCGTGGCATAGACAAGAGGGTCTGAGGTTGGATTGGGTGCGTGTCCGCTTTGGGTAGAGCTTCCGTCCTGGCTATGGCGTTAGAGATGGTCGCCACGCCTTCTCTACATGTCTGATACTCACCTCTTCACCATCAAACGTATGGCTACATCTTTTGCGACGCTTCTTGCACGATTCGCATGCGCGGTGGACTCCTGTAACTCGCGTCAGCCATCTGTCTGCCCGTGCGTCTGCAAGGATTTTACGCACGCTTGCGCTTCCGGAAGAACTCGTTGTTCGCAGCAAACGTTATCATGGACGACATCCTGAATGCTCCCGACGGGTATGCGACAGAGTGACGCGCGATCCGAGGCTCGCAGGTGGCGCGTTGTCCTCTCACGAGGTCGGGCGGTTCTGACGAGCCGTCCACGGGTGACCACGTTGTCCACGTGACTCTCGTGTTTGTTCCCCGCGTTTCGTACACGCTAATTGGCTTCTGGTGGGTCGAAACATCCATGTATCTACCGGAGATGATTCCTGTTCTATTCACCCACCGGAGCACTAGCTTTATGTATTCGAGACAACCCGCGGTCTGTATGCTTGTATCTAAACATGGCTGGCTCACGAATTCATCTCCAAATTCGTAAAATCATGCAAGCTCCGAAAAAACGCATACGAACATTGTGCCCGGTCAAGCCATGGGTGCGCAAGGTATCGGAGATCTTGGTAGTCCAGGTCTTGTGCAATTCCAAGTTCCAAGCTTCCTCCAGCTACCAGAAATGATCATGCAACTGCCTTTCGATATATCTCGCATCGTCTGCAACCAAATTACAGGCTACAAATTCCTCTGGTAAGCTTTCTCTACGTATTCTCTTGAAAAGTCGGTGTGCTAAAGGCCATCGGGGGGAAGTGACGTGGCCGCGCATTGAAAAGAAGCGCGAGCTCACTAAACAAGAGGCTTGACATTCATCAAACCACTGAGTGTTGAGGAAACCATATATCAAAAGATCATCTAACCAGAGTGTGTGATATGTATTGTTCAGTTTAACAAGATAAACCTACTCCAGCGTGAAACCATGTAATCTACAGACACGTTGACCTAGTGATAATCCCTCTCACCATGCTAACTTTATCTGACAATCCCTTTAACAACACCGAATTTGTGGACATGGTATAATGATTGTATGGAGTCCGAGAAGTACGGTGCTAGCAATGGTGATTCGAGTGTTGGATTTGTTTCTCTGCGAATATTAAAGAGAACAGGGATGCGTTTGAAGTGTTACCAGCTTATCTCGTATAACTCCGACCGGATTGTAAGGTTGGTAGATTCACGCGCTAGTTGGGGTCAAACCACGCAGACCCGCAGTTGCGCCCTCCTGCTGCCTAGCTCTTTCTAAAGACCTATGCCACGTCCGCTTGGTACAGTGGCAGGATCGACGAGGAGTCGAGGTGTATTCAATCTGCGCCCATCTTATTGTGTAGGTAGATGTGGCTTGGTG
>Ga0265780_10002966_pt1 | contig 22662 bp, 15 predicted proteins | sample P1T30metagenome_FD_192432 | JGI IMG/M metagenome (GOLD analysis project Ga0265780, IMG submission 192432) | Plant litter microbial communities from East Loma Ridge, Irvine, California - P1 T30 | ecosystem: Environmental > Terrestrial > Plant litter > Unclassified | place: USA: California...
TGAGTCGGCGCATGGCGGTGTCCCGGTTTGTTTGAATGCAGCCATTCTAGATAGGGCATCTCCCATGAGCGACGTTTTTGAGACGGAACGCGCTATTTGCCGGACGAGCTGCCGGAATCCGCCGTGGTTTTTCAGAGCCTATCTCAGTAGGCACGGGGAAGCGGATGGCGTCAGCATGGCAAGCGCGGGCAAGGCGCGAGGAGGCGGCATGGTGGTTCCATGCAACGACGAGCAACGCCGCCCCCGTTTGTCAGGCGCGCCAGCAGCGACTCGGGCCTGCTGAGATAGGCTCTCAATGCTGGTAGGCCCCGATATCGAAACCGGTCTCCTTGTTGCGCGGCTTGCCCTGGAAATCCCGTTCCGGCTTGTCGCCGCCCACGCCCTTGCCGATGGCCGGCGAGCGGGCACTCAGGCGGAAATCCGGTGTGCCGGTACGGCTGTACTCGACAAACGCCGGTTCGGCGGCAACCGTGCCGACATGGCGCCGCCCCTCGGGCAGTTTCCAGTCGGCCGCCGCGTTCTGGAACACCAGGTTGTTCACGTAGATATTGTTTTCGCCCGTATCGCCCTGTTCGATGATGCCGTGCTTGTTGTCGAACACGATGTTGTTGGCCACTTGCGTGAAATCGTTCGGCCCCTTCGAGTGATAGTAGTCGCCGCCGCCGACCACGATCCCGGTGCCCGAGGTGGAAATGGTGTTGCCGGTCACATCGACCCGGTTGGCGTCGTGCCACAAATGGATGCCGGCGCCGGCCACGCGGTAGATCAGGTTGTTGCGCACCCGGCCCTCGGTGCTGATGTAGATGCCGTGGTGGAAGCGGCAATCGAGCGGGCCGATGTCGTGCACGTTGTTGCCGATGACTTCGGATTTGATGCCGCGGTAGTAGCTGTCCACGCCGATGCCGGCGCCGCCCGCGCTTTCGCAGGGCACGTCGAGGCCGACGTGGTGTACGTGGTTGTGGCGGATGCTGTTATAGGAGCCGCCGTTATAGATGCCGCTCAGCCACTTGCTGCCGCTCTGGTACTGGGTGCCGTCGATCTCGAAGCCGACGATGTCGACGTGGCTGCCGCGGTTGTCCCAGGCGCTGGTGGTGCGCGAGTCGAGCGGCGGGACGATCTTGGCGCCCCAGCGCTCGCTCGACTGGAAGATGATGCGCGCCTCGGCACTGCCGTTGACGTTGGTGCGAAAACCGCCGGTGTACTGGCCTGGCGCGACGTACACCGTGGTGCCGGGCGTGACCACCTGGGCCGCGCGGCCGATGGTGCGGAAGGGTTCGGCCTCGGTGCCGGGGTTGGCGTCCGAGCCGCCGGGCGCTACGTACAGGTTGGTGCGCACGACCTCGGGTATCACCAGCTGCTCGGACGAGCCCTCGCGCCAGCGGCAGCCATCGAGTACGAGCAGCAGCGCGCAGCAGAGCACCGCGACAAAGGGATTGGCGGGGCGGTTCGCCGGGCGGCGGGCGCTGAAGGAAAAAGGGGAAGACATGGCGTTCCTTGTCGAGGCAGACACCCGCAAAGTGTCGCCCGTCACCCCCGCCGCCCGGCGCGGATTGCTCAAGTTTGCCTTTGAGCGCGCGCAAGGTAGATGGCGCGCGCTCGTGCATTGCCTTAGAGGCTACTGAGATAGGCTCTTAACTGCCGCCGCTGGCGCCGACCACTTGCGGCATGTAGGCCTCCAGGAAAGCCGGCGGCATGCGCCGCGGGCGGCCGCCGCTGATGTCGATGCACACCAGTTCCCAGCGCCCGCGCAGCACGGTGGCGCCGTCGCTGTTGCGTACCAGCTGGAAGCGGCGCTCCATCGACAGCTTGCCGTCGCCGCCGACCAGCCAGGTGGCGAGTAGCAGCTCCTCGCCCAGCAGCGTCGGCAGGATGTACTCGTATTCGCCGCGCCGGATCGCCATTGCGCGGTCGAGGCGCCGGTAATCGTCGAGCGACAGGCCGAGCGACTCGGAGTGGGCCCAGCCGACCTGTTCGCACCAGCGCACGTAGACGGCATTGTTGGTGTGGTTCAGCCCGTCGATATCCTCGACGCGCGGCGCCAGGGGCAACGTAAAGGGGTGCGGATAATCCCAGTTCAAGTGATGTCCTTGCAAAACGCACGGCAAACGTCCGGTTCGCCGCCAAAAGGAACATTCTAACCGTGGGCGCGGCCGCGTGCAGTTCAGCTCAGTTCAACTCAGCTCAGCTCCAGCAGCAGCGCCTGGTGATCCGACCCGGTTTCCGCCGCATCCACGCGCATGCGCCCGACCCGCTCGGCCAGGGCGGCGCTGACGAAAGCGAAGTCGAAGGCGAAGGGTGCGCCGGCATCGGGATGATCGTCGTGCAGGCCGACCGTGGGCGCGTGGCGCCGGCCCGGCTGGGAAAGATGCCAGGCGTCGCGCAGGGACGGCGTGCCATCCGGGAAGGGCGCCAGCAGGCGCGCGTATTCGGGCGAATCGGGCAGCATGTTGAAGTCGCCCAGCAGCACCGCGCTGGCGGCGCGCGGCAGGGCTTCGAAGGCGCCGTGTTCCGGCCCACCGGGACGCAGCACGCGCGCCTGCTGCACGGCTTCGCGGTGCAGTTCGCGCAGGCGCTCGACCTGGGCCATGCGCTGGATCAGCGAAAAGTATTCCAGCTGCACCGACAGCACGCGCAGCAGCCCGGCCGGCGTGTGCAGCGTGACTTCCAGCGCGCTGCGCGGCATGCTCATCACCTCGGGATCGGCCGGCCAGGGCAGCGAGTGGCGCAACACCTGCACTATCCGGTAGCGGGAAAAGATCATGGTGCCGAGGCGGCGCCGGCTGCCGTCGGGCGCGAGCGTGTCGAGCGCGGTGCAGCAGGCCAGGTTGTAGCCCGGCAGGCGCAGGGCCAGGCCGGCGAACTGGTCGCCGAGCGGCCTGCCGTCGCGCGATTCGTAACCGCAAGCTACTTCTTGCAGGCACAGTACATCGAAGTGGGAAAAACGGGTGAGCGTGGACACAATGCGGTCGAGGTCGGCGCCGCCGTCCGGCGTGCGGGCCGTTTGTATATTCCAGGTGATAAGCTTCGGCATGGCTGTCCTTTGCATCGAGAGGGCACAGCCTAAGCCGACTGCGTTGAGGCGGGCTGATCCAGTTCAAGCGTGCGAACCGAACCCGGCAGACAGCTGCGGAGGTCAAAACATGTTCACGATCGTCTTGCTGCTCTACCTGCAGCAGCACCTGGAAGTGACGCTCGAAGGCAGCAGCCTGCGCGGCGTCTATGCGATGAAACAGGAGTGCGAGAACGCGGCCGTGCGCCTGCGCGGGCCGGTGCCACGGCCGCCCGGGGTAACGGCGGCCTGGCACGACGCCGTCTGCCTGCCGATCAACCGCGGCGTGCGCGTCAACGAAATGGCGCCGCTCGACCTGCGCGCCTTGCTCGACCAGAAGCCGCCACCCGGCTGCGGCGGCACCGGCGACTGGCGCCGCGTGGCCGAGCTGTGCAGGCCGTCCAGCAATCCCGCACCCTGAGAGGATGTGACGGCCTGCACGCGCCCCTCCCGAATGCGGGCCTAGATCCGTTCCCAGCTCACCCCTTTCGGGCAAGTCACGTTGCCGGCCGCGCTGCCGCCGCCGGCAGCGCCGGGACCGAAGACCACGGAGCCGGTCATGCGGCAGGTCTGCTTGCCGCCCTGGGTCGTGCGGTAGATGACGACGCCGTCCGGCGACTCGTATTTCTCCAGGCGCATGCTGAGCGAACGGTCGATGTGGGCGGCGGCCAGGCCGGCGCGAAAGCGCGACCAGGGCGTGTCGGCCTCCAGCGGCACGCCGCTCTTGCCCTTGCGCTGTTCCCGGTCGAAGGCGGCGGCGCTGCGCTTGCCGGCCGCGAGCAGGTCTTCGCCTGCGAGCGTGACGGGAGCGTCGCCCGCAGGCTGTTCTGCCGGCTGCGGCAGTTCCGCGGTGTCGGGCTGGGGGGCAGGCGCCGTATCGGCGGGAGCGGGCGGTGCGCTTGCGAGCGGCGGCGTGGAGACCGTCTTGCGCGGCGCCGGCGAGGGTTTTGGTGGCGAAGTGGATGCGGATGGCGGGGGCGCAGTTGGCGGAACCGGCACGGACGGCGTTGGCATCGGGCCGACCGGAAGCAGTTCGATCAGCCGTTCGGGCAGCACCGGAAGGGGCAGCGTTTGCGCCTGCCAGCGCCAGGCCAGCACCAGCAGCAGGTGGACGCCGAGGGTCAGCGCGAGCGGCGCCCAGTTTGGTCGTGCAGCGGGGGGGCGGTCTGCGAAGTGCATGTGTTCTCAGAGCCGCGTCCAGCGGACGCCAGTCGGGCAGGGGATGTTGCCGGCCGTTTGGCCGTCGGATGGGTTGACGCCGCCGACGCTGCCGCTGCGGTAGCAGCGCACCCGCATGCCGACGATCTTGCGGTAGACGATGACGCCGTCGGCGGCCGTGTGGCTGTCCAGGGTGCCGGCCATGCTGCCGGTCCTGCGCGCGTCTGCAACCAGCGCGCCGAACTGCTCCCATTTGCGTACAGGTTCGGCCGTCATGGCGCTGTCGCCGGGAGGCAGTTCGCGGCTGATGCGGCCAGCCAGGGCGCGTGACCTGGCGAGCAGCTCGCCAACGGGAGCGACGGGAGCGGTGGGAGTGGCAGCTTCAGCCTCGAATGGCTCAAGCTGTGGAGATTCGGCGTCCGCCAACGCGGCTGCAGCCGGCTCGGGTGCAGGCAGGACGCGCGACGCGGGCCGGGACGCTGCCTTGCGCACCGGTTCGGGCAGCACGCGCGGTGCGGCAGGCATGGGCCGTGCCGCGGGCTTGACCATCACCAGCAGCGTGGCGCGTTCGGACGAAGGCTGCAGCCCCGGCTGCACGCCGGGCCGCAGCAGCCAGGCCAGCACCAGCAACAGGTGCAGGCCCAGCGCGAGGGCGAGCGGCGTCCACGACACGCTGGAAGATGCCGGAACGCCGATCCGCATGGCGGCTTACTTCACCGTCATGGCTTGCTTGATGCTCAGGCAGCGCCCGTCTTCCTGCAGCGTGTCGAGCAGGGCGCGGCGGGTGCCGGCCGACAGTTCCGTGTACTTGCCGGCTGCCGCTTCCAGGCGCTTGACGCTGGCCGGGGTGCAGGTGGCCGGAATCAGGGAACCCGCATACGAACGCATGTAGACCGGACCGGCATCCTTGTCGATCTGGCCCAGCTTGGCCAAACGCGCGTTGGCGGTCTGCTCGGACAGGGCGCCCTGTTCGGCCGGGTACAGGCTGTTCATGGCGGTGCGGATCTTCGAGAATGGCTGCTTGGTCTGCAGGTCTTCCACGGTGGCCAGCCACTGCGATTTCACCTGCGCGTCCGGACGTACGACGGTGGCGGCGATTGCCGCGGCCTGGCCGGTGTCGGACTTGTCGCGCGCGGCTTCGCTTTCTACCAGCGCCGCGGCGCCGGCCACGTTGTAGCGGTTCAGGCGGCGGATGATGGACCAGCGCAGGTCCTGGCTCACGTTCAGGCCATCGACCGTGGTGCTGCCGGCCAGGATGCCCTGCAGGCGCTCCAGCGCCGCTGGGCTGGACGCCATGTTCAGGTACGTACCGAACCAGGCGCGCTGGAAGTTCTCGTTGCCCTTGTTCGCCTGCACGCCGTTCCACGCCATGTCTTCCAGCTGGACGCGGGTCTGCTTCGCCCAGCTTGAATCCAGGTTCATCGCGTCCAGGTATTGGCCCGATGCGGCGACCTTGCCCAGCACGTCATTGAGCAGGGTGTAGTCCCGTTCCAGCGGCGCGTTTGCCAGCGCGGTGGCGATGAATTCGTTCAGCGGCAGTTGGCCGTCGCGCACGCCGTCCCACAGGCTTTGCCACAGCATCGAGCGCAGCAGGGCGTCGTCGACTTTCGACAGGTTGCCGCGCGCCGTGTCGAACGAGCGCTTGTCGAGTTGCACCTTGACGAAGCCCCAGTCCTGGTAGTTCGGGTAGACCAGGTCCGGGCAAGCCGTGCCGACCAGGCCAGGCACCTTCGTCGTGGCGCCGGAATAGGTGACGGCCACGTTCTGGGCCAGGGCCAGCTTGCCGCCTTCGACCTTGAAGGTGGCGACCTGCACGCGCTGCTCGCGCAGGGTCGGGAGTGCCTTGCTTGCCGCGGTCTGCTTCAGCGTGAACGAGGCGATCTTGCCGGCCTTGCAGCTGAAGTCGGCGGCAACCGTGTTCACGCCTGCTTCGTACAGCCACTGGCGGGTCCAGCCAGAGAGGTCGCGGCCTGCCGCTTCGCCCAGGCTGCCGATGAAGTCTTCCAGCTTCGCGTTCTGGTACGAATACTTGGCGAGGTAGTTGTGTACGCCCTTGCGGAAGACTTCCGCGCCGAGCAGGTGGCGCAGCTGGGCCAGGGTCGAGGCGCCCTTCGAATAGGTGATGGCGTCGATGTTGTCGAAGGCGTTCGCAGTCGATGCCACCGGCACTTCGATCGGGTGGGTGGTGACCTTCTGGTCCTGGGCGTAGGCCGCCTGCTTGCCGCCGGAGTAGAAGGACTGCCAGGCATCCTTGAATTCGGTCGCTTCGGCCGTGGCCAGGGTGCCCATGAAGGAGGCGAAGCTTTCGTTCAGCCACAGGCCGTTCCACCACTGCATGGTGACCAAATCGCCGAACCACTGGTGCGCCATCTCGTGCATGATGACCGAAGCGAGCGACTGGCGCTGGGCGTCGGTCATCTTCGCCTTGTGCAGGAAGCGGCCTTCGGCAAAGGTGATGGCGCCGGCGTTTTCCATGGCGCCGTACAGGAAGTCCGGCACCAGCAATTGGTCGTATTTCTCGAACTGGTAAGGGATGCCGAAGTACTGGTCGAAGAAGACCAGGCCATCTTTCGTGTAGCGGAACCAGTCTTCCGGCGTCACCTGGGCCGCGACGGACTGGCGCGCGAACAGGCGCATCGGGTATTTGCCGCTCTTGTCTTCCCACACCTTGTACGGGCCGGCGTGCAGCGAGAAGTTGTAGGGGCTGAGCTTTTTCGTGGTCGGGAAGGTCCAGCGGCGCAGGGCGCCCAGGTCGTCGATCTTGGTTTCACGGGTGGTCGAGACCACGTGCCAGTCGGCCGGCGCGGTCGCCGTTACCTGGTAGGTGGCCTTCAGGTCGGGCTGGTCGAACACCGCGAACATCTGGTGCGCGGCGGCCGGCTCGAAGTGGGAATAGGTATAGACGCGGCCATCGACCGGGTCGACCATGCGGTGCAGGCCTTCGCCGTTGGTGCTGTGCAGGCGCTCGTAGGCGATCACCACTGTGTTGCGGCCCTTGGCCAGGTCGCTTGCTGCGATGGTGACGAACCAGTTGTTGTACTTGGCATCGACCTTCTTGCCGTTGACCGTGACCGATTTCACGGTCGCCTTGTCGAGATCGATGGTCAGCGGTGCGGAGTTGTCAGCCAGGTCGAAGCTGGCGCTGGTAACGCCGCTGAAGGTTTCTTTCCCGGTCAGCGCGAATTCCAATGCATACGCGACGTTCGATACGCGCGCCGAGCGAGCGGCGGCGTCTTGCTGCGAGAGGAAAGCGTTTTCAGCGCGTGGTGCGGTGGAGGCTGGTGCGGCGTGGACGGTGCCGAAGGCGAGAGCAGATGCGATGGCAAGCGCCATGGCGCGTGGTGCGAAGATATTCAATGCGGTTCCTTGTAAGCGTGCCAAGAGCGGCACCAGTGCGAATCGCGCAAGAATATCATGAGTGCAATTAAGGATGCATCATGAACTTATATATGCATAGCGCCCGTATTGACGGGCGCTATGCGTTTCAAGCGGGCGGCACATGGGCCGCCTCGTGGACATTAAGCCGACAGGGCCGGATAGTCCGTGTACCCCTCGCTGCCCTGGCCGTAGATCACTTCGGCGCGCAGGGGATTGAGCTCGGCGCCTTGTTGCAGGCGTTGCGGCAAATCCGGGTTGGCGATGAACCACAGGCCGAAGGCGATGGCGTCGGCCTTGCCTTCGGTCAGCAGCTTCTCGGCCGTCTCGACCGACATCTTTTCGTTGGCGATGAAGGGGCCGCCGAACTCCTGTTTCAGCAGCGGGCCGAGGCTGTCTTCGCCCACGGCTTCGCGCGCGAAGATGAAGGCGATGCCGCGCTTGCCCAGCTCGCGCGCCACGTAGCCGAAGGTCTCGGCCGGGGTCGAATCGCCCATGTCGTGCGAATCGCGGCGCGGCGCCAGGTGCATGCCGACGCGGTCGGCGCCCCAGACATCGATGCAGGCGTCGGTGACTTCCAGCATCAAGCGGGCACGGTTTTCGATCGAGCCGCCGTACTGGTCATCGCGCTGATTCGTGCTGTCTTGCAGGAACTGGTCGAGCAGGTAACCGTTGGCGCCGTGCACTTCCACGCCGTCGAAGCCGGCCAGCTTGGCATTCTCGGCGCCCTTGCGGTAGGCGGCCACGACTTCTGCGATTTCATTCGTTTCCAGCGCGCGCGGGGTGGTGAATTCGCGCTTCGGACGCACCAGGCTCACAGTGCCAGCCGGCTTGATGGCGCTTGGCGCGACCGGGGCGGCGCCGTCCAGGAAGACCGGGTCCGAGATGCGGCCGACGTGCCACAGTTGCAGGACGATGCGGCCACCGGCGGCGTGCACGGCTTCCGTGACTTTTTTCCAGCCGGCGACTTGCTCGTCGGACCAGATGCCCGGGGTATCGGCATAGCCGACGCCCATCGGGGTCACCGAGGTCGCTTCGGACAGGATCAGGCCGGCGCTGGCGCGCTGGACATAGTATTCGGCCATCAGCGCATTCGGCACGCGGCGTTCGCCGATGGCGCGGGCGCGGGTCAGCGGCGCCATGATGATGCGGTTCGGCAGCTCAAGGGCGCCAATCTTGATCGGGTCAAACAGGGTCGTCATTGTTGCTCCAGGTATGAAAATGCAGGCACATGCGTGCCGTTGCTTGCAAATAGGTAGCAGCCATCTTAAGGGATGCGCGAAATTCCTGCCGAGACCGGTCCAATTTTGCTTCGGCATGTATACTTCCCCGGGTTTTCACGATGAATGGAAAGGTGGAGGATGAGCTGGTTTTACCTGGTGGTTGCGGGCCTGCTGGAAGTGGCCTGGGCGGTGGGCTTGAAGTACACCGAAGGATTCACGCGGCCGGTGGTGTCCGGCTTTACGTTGCTGGCGATGCTGGGCAGCGTCGGCATGCTGGGGCTGGCCTTGAAGGACCTGCCGCTGGGCACGGCGTATGCGGTATGGACCGGGATCGGGACCATCGGCACGGCGGTGTTCGGGATGTGGCTGCTGGGCGAGCCGGCCGGGGCGCTACGGATTGGCTCGATCGGTTTGATCGCGCTGGGGATCATCGGCTTGAAGATCCTCTCGCCGGCTTAACGCTGATGCTGACTTCCGTAGGGTGGGCACTCGTGCCCACGCGGTACGATGCTGGCATCCCGGCGGCTTCCGCCCAGATGGCGGCTGGTGCATGGCGAATCCGCGCGAAGAGATCATTCGAGACAGCGGTGCTTTCTGGGCCGCGTGTTGGATGACGGCGCGGCAAGTGGCCACATGGATGGGTGCGTACCGCGTGGGCACGGAGTGCCCACCCTACGTTTGACGGCGCGTCATCAAGCAGGCGATGCGATATAGCCTCGCTCGCGGACGTAAAAAAGGCGCCGCACGGGCGCCTCGGTTCATGTCGCGAGCAAATCGATCAGCGGTAGAACGCCTCGACCTTGCCCTTCAGCTTGATCAGCATCGGCTTGCCCTTGCGGTCGAGCGTCTTGCCGGCGGCGACCTTGATCCAGCCTTCGCTGAGGCAGTATTCTTCGACGTCGAAACGGTCTTTGTCGTTAAAGCGGATGCCGATGTCGTTCTGGAACACGTCGCGGTTATGGAAAGGGCTGCTCGGGTCGATCGAGAGCCGGTCTGGGAGCGGGGGGAGGGTGGCGGTATCGTTCATGGGCCGAATTATCCACCAGAACCGCGCGCCTTACAACGGCGCGCACCGCTGACCGTGCATCAGCCTTGCGTCATTCCGCGCTGCGGCGCGCCGCCGCCAGCATCAAAATGCGCTCCAGGTCCCCCGCCGCGGCGGGCTTGGTCAGGTGCGCGTCGAAGCCCGAGTTCGTCGAGCGTTCCCGGTCCAGCTCGCCGCCCCAGCCGGTCAGGGCAACCAGCATGATGCCGTCGTTGCCGGGCGTCGCGCGCAGCGCCCTTGCCACTTCGTAGCCGTTCAGGCTGGGCATGCCGATGTCGAGGATGGCCAGGTCCGGGCGATTGGCCTCAATACGGCGCAGCGCCTGCAGGCCGTCGTGGACCGGCTCGGCGGTGTGGCCGGCCGCTTCCAGCAGCGCGCTGAGCATGTTCGCGGCGTCGACATTGTCGTCGGCCACCACGATGCGCAGGCCGCTGCCGGCAAGCGGCGCGCTGTCCTTCCCGGCTGCCGGCGCATCCTCCACAGCCGGCTGCCCGCCTTCCGCCAGCGGCAGCCTGAGCGTGAAGGTGGTGCCTTGCCAGGGGCCGGGGCTGCTGACCTCGATGCCGCCGCCGTGCATGCCCGCCAGGCTGCGCACCAGCGACAGGCCAATGCCCAGGCCGCCCTGGGCGCGGCCCATGTTGCGCGACACCTGGCTGAACATCTCGAACACATGCGCCTGTTCGTCAAGCGGAATGCCCATGCCGCTGTCGCGTACCTCGATGACGGCCATGTCGCCCTCGGCCCTGGCTGCGATGCAGATCCGTCCGCCATGGGGCGTGTACTTCACCGCGTTCGTCAACAGGTTGCCGAGGATTTGCGCCAGGCGCGTCGGGTCGGCATGCAGCATCAGTTCCTGCTGCGGCAGCGTCATGTCGAGCCGGTGGCGTGCGGCCTGGGCGGCGGGCATGGTGGTTTCGACGGCATTCCGGATGGCCTGCGCGAGGTCGATGGACTCCTTCTGCAGCACGATCTTGCCGCTGTTGATGCGCGAGACGTCCATCAAATCGTCGATCAGGTGCACCATCTGCCTGAGCTGGCGGTCCATCATCTCGTGGATCCTGCCGCTGGCGGCGGCATCCAGCCCGGTCCTGCGCATCAGGTCGAGGCCGGTGCGCAGCGGCGCCAGCGGATTGCGCAGCTCGTGCGCGAGCGTGGCCAGGAACTCGGTCTTGCGCCGGTTCGCTTCCGACAGATCGGCGGCCAGCTGGCGCAGCTCTTCCTCGGCCTGGCGGCGCGCCGTCACGTCGGTGAACAGGATGCCGATGCGCAGCTCGTCCGGCGCGCCGATCGGCATCGCATAAACGTCCCACCAATAGCCCATGGCGGCCGAATGCTCGACGAAGCGCATCGCCTCGCGCTCCACGGCCACCCGCCCATAGCGCTCGATCCATTTGGCTTCGATGTCCGGCACCATCTCGCGGATGGTCTTGCCGGTTGCATCGACCAGGCCCGACTGCTTTTCCATGGCGGCGTTGACTTCCTCGAAGCGGTAGTCAACCGGCTTGCCGTCGGCGTCGACCAGCACCTGCACGATGCCGAAGGCCTCGTCGATCGAACTGATCAGTTTGCTGTAGCGCTCCTGGGTGGCGCGCAGCTGGTCCTCGGCTTCCTTTTGCTGGGTGATGTCGATGATGACGCCGGCCAGCATCGCCGGCGCGCCGTCGGCGTCGAAGTCGACCCGTCCGCGCGCGCTGATCCAGCGGTAACCGTGCACCGAATCGGTCACGCGGTAGGTGGCGCGGTAGGGCTGGCGCGTGGCGACCGACAGGTCGATCAGGCGCGTGACCTCGTCCAGGTCGTCGGGATGGATCGAGGCGATATACCGTTCCAGCGTGGCGTCCGCGGTCGCGCCTTCCGGCACGCCGAACAGCCTGGCCAGGTTGCGGTCGGCCATCAGGTGGTTGTTGCGGATGTCCCAGATCCAGCTGCCGACTTCGCCCGCCGACAGCGTAGCTTCGAGCCGGATGCGGGCCTCGCGCAGCGCCTCTTCATTGCGCTTGCGCTCGGTGATGTCGGCGGCGGTGCCGATGATGCGCAGCTGGCCGGCGTCGTCGGTCTGGGGCATGCCGCTCAAGTCCAGCCAACGCAGGTCCTGGTCGGGCCGGCGGTAGAAGCGGCCCGTGAACTGGAAGCGGCGCCCGTGGCGGATGGCGTCGTCGGTGGCCTGGCCGAAGGCGGCGGCGTCGTCCGGGTGCAGGTGGTCGGCGATCAGCCCCTCTGCGGTCAGGATTGGTGAGCCCGGCGCCATGTTGAAGATCTCGTACATGCGCTCGTTTTCCCAGGTGCCGGTATCGTGTGTCACGTCCCAGCTCCAGATGCCGAGCCCGGCCGCCTCGGCCGCCAGGTGCAGCTGGGCCTGGGTCTTGCGCTCGCGGTCTTCCGACGCCTCGGCGGCGATGCGCTTGCCCTGTTCAAGCAGGGTTTCGTCGCGCGCGGCACTGGCCGCGTGCACCGCGCTGACGTCGTTCATCGAGATCACTGCGCCGAGGATCTGGCCTTCGGCGTCGCGCATCGAGCGCCCGGTTACCTCGACGTCGTGGCGCTTGCCGCCGGCGGACAGCACCGTCACCCGTGCGCTGTCGACGCGTTCGCCGCGCAGGGCGCGGTACAGCGGCAGCTCGTTCTCGGCCAGCAGGGTGGCGCCGTCGGAGCGGTACAGGCGGTAGTGCTCGGCCCACTGCGCGGACGGCATGGGCTGTTCGCCGCGTCCGTGGATGGCGCGCGCCGCCGCGTTGAAGAAGGTCAGCTTGCCGTCGGGATCGCAGGCGACGATGCCGTTTTCCACGCTCTCCAGCACCGCGCCCAGGAACGAGCGTTCCTCGGTGCGGGCGTGGTGCGACGCCTCTTCTTCTTTCGTCGACGAATAACCCTCACGCATGACTTTGCAAAAGCCGAGCACGGTCTTGCCGTCCTCGTCCAGGATGGTATTGACGGTGCCGTCGCAGAACACCGTGCTGCCGTCCTTGCGCAGGTGCCAGCGCACGTCGGAACAGCGGCCCAGCCTGCGTGCGGTGCCCAGTTCGGTTCCCGGCGCGTCGCTTGCCCGGTCTTCCGGCGTGAAGATCATGTGCGCCGGCTGGCCGATGGCTTCCTGCGCGCTCCAGCCCAGCAGGCGCTCGGCGCCATGCGACCATTCCAGGATGATCCCTTCGCTGTCGAGCATGATCATGCCGAACTCGACGGCATTGTGGGCAAGCAGGCGGTAGCGCTGGTCGGAGGAGAGCTGGTGCAGGGGGAGCGAAGGCATGGCGGGGCGATGGCTGGGTCAGCCGTCATTATAAAGGTCAGCAATACACAAAATTCCGTCCTGCAGCGCCCTCGCCATGCGGGAGATTTCCTACAAGAAGTTAAATCTCCTCTGACACTGCGACACATCGCTGCCGTGCGGCGCAACTGCGCGGCAGCGCCGAGAACGATGGCGGCGCCTGTGAGAATGTGTGATATTCGTGACAATATTTCCATGTATAGTCGCGTCGTCATGTCACAGTTCGGTAGGCAATCGTGTCATCCGGCCCGTCATGTGACGCCCAATCGTTTCGATCGCCAAGCCGTCCAGGTAGCCGGCACGGCATACATAGTTGAGCCCATATGAACCGTTCGCGCCACGCCAACCACCGCGCCTTCCCTGCACGTGCCGCCCTCCTGGCGCTGATCTTCGTCTGCCGGGGCGGCCTGGCCGAGACACCCATCTGGCAGCCGCCATGCGCGCCGAACATGAGCTGCGCGCCCGGCACGCCGCCGGCGACGCCCACGCCATTCCCGACGCCAACGCCCACCCCGACGCCGCCGCCGTCGTGCGCGCCGGGCGCGGGCGGTTCTCCGTGCAACGCAGCAGCGGGCAACCCGATCAATACGATGACGGGCAATAAATTCCAGCACGAAGTCGACATGGCGCCCTTGCCGGGCGTGCTGGGCCTGGAAATCGTTCGCTACTACAACAGTGCGTTCAGCGGCCTGGGCGGTTCGACCAACCTGGTCGGCCGCGGCTGGAAGCTGTCGTATGAAGTCGAGCTGCATGCGAGCGCCACGGCGATCCAGATCATCGAAGCCGACGGCACGCGCCGCATCTTCAGCCGCGACCCGCGCAATCCGAGCCTGTGCGCCAGCGCCGACCCGGCCCAGGGCACGGTCCGGGTGACCCGCAGCAGCCGCGGCGACGAATTCATCTGGCAGCAGAACGACGGCAGCCAGCTGAGCTTCAACAGCGCAGGCAAGCTGATCCAGATACTGGCGCCAACCGGCGAGTTCGTCGCGCTGCAGCACGACCGCGCGGGGCTGCTGCTCAGTGTCACCGACCCGCAGGGACGCCAGCTGCGCCTGAATTACCTCGACAAGGCAGCCGGCCGCGGCGGCGACGCTTTCCGCGGCGTCCAGTCGATCGACAGTCCCCTGGGCCGCTACAGCTATGGCCACGGCGCGCCGCCCCCCAAAAGCGCCAGCGTCGACAAAGCGCTGTTGCTGGCCAGCCTGGTGTCGGTGCGCTATCCCGACAAGCTGCAGGGACGCGATTACCACTATGAAAACGCGCAGTATCCGACCCTGCTCACCGGGATCAGCGTACGCGAAGGCAAGGACGTCAAACGCCTCTCCACCTATACCTATGGAGCGGACGGCCGGGCGGTCGAAAGCACCCTGGCCGGCAACAGCGGCCGCGTGCGCCTGGACTTCAGCCAGGCCGGCCAGACCGTGCTGACCAACAGCATCGGACAAAAGACGGTCTACCGCTACGCCGTGCTGGCCGGCGAGTACCGCCTGCTGGAAGTGCGCGGCGCCGGTTGCGCCCAGTGCAGCGAACCGAACATCCGCTATGGCTACGACGATGGCGGGCGCCTGGTCGAAGCCGTCAAGCTCGACGATGCCGGCCGGCCCGTGCAGGCATTGCGTACCGAACTCGACAGCCGCGGGCGTCCGCTGGCGGTGCGCCGGATCCGCTATGCCGGCGGCAAGGCCGGCGCGCCGGAACTGCTGGTGCGGCACGAATACGCCCAGTTCGACGAGCCGACCTTGAGCGCGCGCCCGAGCGTGGTCGCGGGCCGGGAAACCATCACGCGCATCCGCTACAACGCGCACGGCCAGCCGCTGACGGTCACCGACAGCGGCTGGGCGCCCGCCTCCAGCCCGGACGGCGCGCCACAGCCGATCGAGCGCAGCGTGCGCTATGCCTACCGCATCGTCAACGGCCGCAGCCTGCTGGCCGCCATCGATGGCCCGCTGCCCAACGGCAAGACCGGCACCCCGGCCGATTCCGACATCACGCAATTCGAATGGGACGAGCGCGGCGACCGGATCGTCTCCGCCACCGCGCCGGCGAACGAAACCGGCAAATTCGCGTATGACGGGGCGGGCCGCATCGTCGGCGTCGAGGCTGGCGGCAAGTCGACGGCGCTCGGCTACGACGGCCGTGGGCGCATGAGCGAAGTGCGCGTCGGCGGCGTCACGCAGCGCACCCGCTACGACGCCCTCGATAATCCGGTCGAGGTGGGCACGCAAGGCCCGCGCGGCTACACGGCGCTGGCGCGCCATGGCTTCGACGACGCCGGGCGCCACGTGTGGAGCGTGTCGCACCTGGGCGTGATGGAACGGCGTCGCCTCGATGGCGAAGGGCATGTGCTGGAACGCAGCATGCGCAGCGGACCCTTCGCCAGCGTCCAGCGCTACGAGTACGACGAATTCGGCCGCGTGATCGCCAGCGTCGACGGCGACGGTGCGGTGCGCCGCATGCGCTACGATGCCCAGGGCCGGCCCGCGCTGGAAGTCGACGCGCTGGGCCGCGCCACCCGCTACGGCTACGACGGGCAGGGGCGGGTGAGCCAGGTCACCCCGGCCAGCAACACGGCCTTCGCCCGCCTGCAGCCGACCGCCATCGGCTTCGAATACGATGCCCAGGGCAACACCGCCGCGGTGCACGCCCCCACCGGCGGCGCCACGCGCACCGTGCACGACGACTTCGGCCGCGCCATTGCCGTGGCCAGTCCCGACAGCGGCCTGCGCGTGAATCGCTACGACGCGGCCGGGCGGCTGGTGGCCGGCCGCGATGCGCTGGGCAACACGGCCAGCTATGCCTACGACGTGGCAGGGCGCATCCTGCGCCAGGTGGTCGTGCATGCGGCGTCTGGCAAGGGGCAGGGCAGGAGCGTCACCACCGAATGGAAATATGAGGGCGGCAAGCTGGTCGCCCTCGAGCACCCCGACCAGCGCGAACGCTACCGCTACGACGACGCGGGCCGTATCGTGGCGCGCACCGTCAGCCTGGTGCTCGGCAACGGGCATCGCGCCGAGAGCACCGCCCGCTACCGCTACGACGACGAAGGCCGGCTCGCCACCAGCACGCTGCCGGACGGCAGCCTGCTGGAGTACCGGCGCGATGCGCAGGGGCAGATCGTCGGGCTGCAGCGGCATCGCATCCAGACCGGCTGGCTGCGCTGGCTGCTGCCGTCGCAGACCGTGGTGCAGGACGTGACCGGTTCGGTCGCCGGGATCACCGGCTACACCTACGGCAACGGCGTGCAGGCGCGCCTGGTGCGCGGACCGAACGGGATGCTGGCGCAAGTGCTGCACCGCCGGCCAGGCACCCGCATGGCCGGCACGCCGCCGCCGCTGGCGGGGCTGTTCATGGACCGGCTGCTCGGCACGCGCCCGGCGCATGCGGCGGCGCCGGCCGCCGACGCCGCTGCCAAGCCCGCAGCCAAGCCAGAGTCCCTGTCCGTGCTCGGTGCGCTGGGCGCTCCTGCGGAGCCGGATGCACTGCTCGATTACCGCTACCTGTGGGACGTGCAGGGCAACCTGCTGCACCAGCGCGGGCGTGGCACAGCCAGCGATTACGCCTACGATGCGCAGGATCGCCTGATCGTCGCGGCCAGTGGCGTCCAGGGCGCGGCCACGCTCGAAGACGCGCGTGCCGTGCACGCCGCGCGCTACTTCTATGATGGCGCCGGCAACCGCGTGCTGGCGCAGGAGAGTGCGGCCGGCGCGGAAGGCGCCACGATCAGGGTCAACTACAGCGGCGGCAATCGCGCGCAGCCGGCGCAAGGGGCAGCGGTGCGCTACGATGCCGCCGGCCAGCCGCTGGGCGCGGACGGTCGCGAATACGCTTGGGATGCGCACGGACGCCTGCTCTCGGTCAGGCAGGACGGCGCCCTGCTGGCCAGCTACCGCTACAACCACCGGGGCGAGCGGATCGCCAAGGCGGCCGGCAAGCTGCAGCGCCACTACCTGTACCGCGACCGCCGCATCGCCGCCGAACTCGATGCCGAAGGCAAGCTGCTGCGCCAGTACCTGTACCTGGGCAACATGCCGGTCGAGGTCATCGACACAGCCGGCGGCACGGACCTGGCGGACGCGGAGCGCTCGGCTGTCGGGCAGGCCCTGGCCGATATCGGCACCGCGCTGGCGCATCTGTTTGGCCGCGCCGAGCGGCTCGGCTACCTGCATCACAACCATCTCGGTGCGCCGGAAGTGGTGAGCGATGAAGCGGGCAAGCCGGTGTGGCAGGCCAGCTATACGCCGTATGGCAAGCTGGTTCCGGCAGCGCGCCTGGCCGGTCGATTCGAGATGAACCTGCGCTTGCCGGGGCAGTACGAGGACGGGGAAACGGGGCTGTATTACAACGACCACCGTTACTACGATCCACGCCAGGGGCGGTACCTGTCGCCCGATCCGCTGGGGCTGCGGGCAGGGATCAATACCTATGCGTATGTGGCCGGCAATCCGCTCAAGTATGTCGATCCGAGCGGGCTGATTCTGTTTGCGTTCGATGGGACCGGGAATAGCGACCCGGCACCGAGTGGCGATTCGATCTCGAACGTGCGCAAGTTCTATCAAGCCTACGATGTCGTGAATAATGGGCCAAGGTTCTACATCACCGGCATCGGGACGACCAATGAAGACATGCCCATCGAAGGGAATATGCTCAATGGCGGTGGTTTCGATGAGCGGGTGGCGCTGGGCTTCAGTTTTCTCGACCGCTTCGTCGACAGTGACAGCGGTACCACGACACTGGATATCGACGTGATCGGATTCAGCCGGGGTGCTGCGGAAGCCAGGGTATGGATGAATCTGTTGGTGGGACGCTTGCAGGACGGAAAATACACTAGTGCGGGAGGCAAGTCGCGTTGCCTGAGTTTGCGTTTTGAAGGGCTATGGGACACCGTGCCGCACTTGGGCTATTTGAACGGAAGTGAATCCAATTATGATTTTTCCGTGCCGGAGCAGGTGAAATTCGCCGCGCATGCAGTGGCGCTGAACGAGCACCGAGGTGGATTGGCTAATTTCAATGGCCGCTCCATTTTGCAGACACCCGCTTCGCCAAATGGCGGTAGCCGCATCGAAATGGGCTTTATTGGCAGCCATGCCGATATTGGCGGTGGCTACGGTACGGGTGACCTTTCCGATGTCGCGCTCATGTGGATGATCAAGCAGGCAAAAGACCAGGGCATCAAGTTCCAGGATCCGTTCATCGTCGAGAGTGGCTGGGCCACTGTGACGAACCCGATCCTGCACGATAAAAGCGGCAACAAGATTGACCCGGGCAACGCGCCAAACTACGGTGACCGGAATTTTATCTATGGCGACGGCACCAAGGTCAAGCAAACCGAGGCAGTCATTGGCAACAATACGGCATGGACGAAAGACTTCGTGAGCTACTACCAAATGTGGTGCGGGACGAGCAGTGCGCCCGTGGTTGGTCTGGTGGATATGCAAAAATACAGTGATTGGCTCCGGGGGCAAGGTGTGAATATCGACTTTGCCGCTCCATCCAATCCTCACCCGTGTAATTGAGTTTCCCATGAGACGAATCGTGATCAAGTCATTCATTGCAGGCGTCATCGGCATGCTTGGCGCCGGCTGTGTCGAGGCCGGTGAAGGCCCCGGAATGGTGCTGCATTTCGCCTCACTCAAGGAAGGGGTCGTCATTGCTTGCAAGGGAGGACTACTGGCAAGCGGAAAGCGCGTTCCCGGCCCCGGTGCGCTTGGCCGAACCAGGGATTGGGTAACCGGCGGGGCAACGGAGGGCGCGGCACCGGACGGCCGGCAATTGCCTGAATGGGTGGAGTTCGAGTGGAAAGAATATGTTGCCGGCAAAGATTATTTGCCGGAAGAACTCAAGGCGCTTCCTGTCCATGTGGAACGGGTCGTCATCAGGGACCGCGTGCCACAAGATGTAATCGACGACGTGATTCGCTCCAAGCGTGCAACCCAGCCGGGAAAATTGCCGGACAAATCCCTTTGGTTGAATTTTGTATGGACCGATAGCGGCATCAAGTTTCACTGGCGGCTCGAGTCAGTGAAGGCGGCACCGGAATACACATTGCGATCCGGTGGCGATGTAATCGAAAGGCCTTGACCTTCAAAAGGCAAGACCAGGATGCTTGCGTTCGATTTGGTAAATACGCAAAAACGCAGAGGCTGGCTCAAACGCCACGCCCCGCAGCACGCTTGAACCAGCTCACTTGCCGAGGAGGCAAGAAAGCACTTACACTGCATGCGGGGCGCGAAGCGGCGCCCCGTAAGCGTTCTAGCGCCTGTGCAATGTATGTGCGTATGCGTCGTTTTGCGCCGTCTTTGCGCGGGCGGCTGCTTTGTTCACCTGGACCTTGCCCGGCCCGGCAAGGAATACGATGCATTCCTCATCCTTATTCGAGTCGGTTTTCAATAACGCGCCAATCGGCAACTACCTGCTGTCGCCCACGCCGGAGGCGATTGTCCTGGCCGTGAACGACGCCTTCCTGGCCGCATCCGGCCGCACGCGCGAGGAAATGGTGGGCGTCAGCCTGTTCACCACCTTTCCCGCCGACCCCAACGATCCCACGGACGACAGCGAAACCGTGCTGCGTGCCTCGCTGATGCGCGCCGTCGCCACCGGCAAGCCCGACAGCCTGCCGACCATACGTTATCCGATTCCGGTCACGCAGGCCGATGGCAGCGTGCGCTTCGAGGAACGCTTCTGGAACGCGATCAGCACGCCGCTGTTCGACGCCGACGGCCGCATCCTGTGCGTGTCGCACTCCACCAGCGACATCACCGAGCAGGTGCGGGCGGCGGCCGCGCTGCGCGAGAGCGAAAAGCGTTTCCGCGCCCTGACCGATGCCGCCGCCGACGTGGTCTATACCATGAGCCCGGACTGGAGCGAGATGCGCCAACTCGACGGCCGCGGCTTCCTGAAGGACACCAGCGGCTCCGACGAGTCCTGGCTCGACGGCTACATCCCGTTCGAGGAGCGCGCGCGCGTGCGCCAGGCCATCGACACGGCGCGCCGCAACAAGGCGGTGTTCGAGCTCGAGCACAAGGTACTGCGCGCCGACGGCAGCTGCGGCTGGACCCTGTCGCGCGCGGTGCCGATGCTCGATGCCGAGGGCGAGATCTACGAATGGATCGGCGCCGCCAACGACGTGACCGAACGGCGCGAAGCCGAGGAAAAGCTGCGCCAGGCCGACCGTCACAAGGACGAGTTCCTGGCGATGCTGGCGCACGAGCTGCGCAACCCGCTGGCCCCGCTGGGCGCAGCCGCCCAGTTGCTGCAGATGGGCAAACCCGACGAAGCACGGGTGCGCCACACCAGCCAGATCATCGCCCGCCAGGTGCTGCACATGACGCACCTGATCGACGATTTGCTCGACGTCTCGCGCGTGACCAATGGCCTGGTGGCGCTGGACAAGGCGCCGGCCGAACTGAACCGCATCCTGGCCGAAGCGGTTGAGCAGGTGACGCCGCTGATGCGCGCACGCGAGCACGATTTCTCCTGCCGCTTCGCCCCGGGTACGGTGATGGTCGATGGCGACAGCAAGCGCCTGGTGCAGGTGGTGGCCAACATCCTGAACAACGCCGCCAAGTACACGCCCGAAGGGGGCGCGATTTCCCTGGTGGCCGAGGCCGATGCGCGCGACATCTGCATCATCGTCACCGACAACGGCATCGGCATGGCGCCCCAGTTGGCGGCGCGCGCCTTCGACCTGTTCGCCCAGGCCGAGCGCAGCCCTGACCGTTCATCCGGCGGCCTTGGCCTGGGGCTGGCGCTGGTGCGCAGCCTGGTCGAGCTGCATGGCGGCAGCGTGGCCTGCGAGAGCGCCGGCGAAGGGCTGGGCAGCCGCTTCAGCGTGCGCCTGCCGCGCCTGCCCGCCGAAGAAGACCAGGCGCTGCCGGACACGGCGGCGGACGCCGGCGCAGACCATGGCGCGGCCGCGCTGCGCATCATGGTGGTGGACGACAACGTCGACGCCGCCTCGACCCTGGCCATGCTGCTGGAAATCGACGGTCACGAGGTGGCGGTGGAACACCATCCGCATCCGGCTTTGGCGCGGGCGCGCGCCGCGCCGCCGCAGGTCTGCCTGCTCGACATCGGCCTGCCCGACATGGACGGCAAGGAACTGGCCCAGCGCCTGCGCGCACTGCCGGAAACGGCGCACAGCCTGCTGGTGGCGATCACCGGCTATGGCCAGGACAGCGACCGCGCCTGCGCCTTGGAGGCGGGCTTCGACCATTACCTGGTGAAGCCGATCGACACGGCCAAGCTCGGCGATATCCTGGCGGAAGCCGGGGCCGGGATCTAGGCCGGGCGCGAAAAGCGCTTCGCACCATGCCCCAACATGCGGTATGCTGATCGACGCACCAGCCTGTTGATCGACGCATTTCCTCAATCTTGGGAGAAATAAAGTGACCAGCAAAAATACGGTATGCCTGTGGTACGACGGTACGGCTTTGGAGGCGGCGCAGTTCTATGCGCAGACTTTTCCCGACAGCGCAGTCGGCGAAGTATTCCGTGCTCCGGCTGATTTCCCTTCCGGGAAGGCGGGCGATGTGCTGACGGTGTTGTTCACGGTGGCCGGCATCCCTTGCCTGGGCCTGAACGGCGGCCCGATGTTCACGCACAGCGAAGCCTTTTCCTTCCAGATCGCCACCGACGACCAGCAAGAGACCGACCGCCTGTGGAACGCTATCGTTGGTAATGGTGGCGAGGAAAGCGAGTGCGGCTGGTGCAAGGACCGATGGGGCCTGTCATGGCAGATCACGCCGCGCGTGCTGACCGATGCCCTGGCCGATCCCGACCCGCAAGTGGGCCGGCGCGCATTCGAGGCGATGATGACGATGCGGAAGATCGACGTGGCGCGGATCGAAGCGGCGGCGCGCGGCTGATGGGTCGGCTTGCAGGCTGGGCGGCGTTCGCGCCGCCCAGCCTGCCTGCGTTCAGTCCAGGTCCGACGCATCGTGGCGCTCGGCCACTTGCTCTTCGGGCTTGCCGCGCACGCGATTGACCTTGCGGCCGCGGATCACGGCCGGGCGTGCCGCGATCTCGTCGGACCAGCGCTTCAGGTGCTGGTACTCGTGCACCGCCAGGAACTCGGCGGCGTCGTAGATTTCGCCCTGCACCAGGCCGCCGTACCAGGGCCAGATCGCCATGTCGGCGATCGTGTACGCGTCGCCGGCGATGAAGCGGTTGTTCGCGAGCTGGCGGTCGAGCACGTCGAGCTGGCGCTTGGCTTCCATGGCGTAGCGGTTGATCGCGTATTCGATCTTTTCCGGCGCGTAGGCATAGAAGTGGCCGAAGCCGCCGCCCAGCAGCGGGCCGGCGCCCATCTGCCAGAACAGCCAGTTCAGGGTCTCGGTGCGCTTCGCAGTGTCTTTTGGCAGGAAGGCGCCGAATTTCTCGGCCAGGTAGAGCAGGATGGCGCCGGATTCGAACACGCGCACGGGCGTGTCGCCGCTGCGGTCGAACAGGGCCGGGATCTTCGAATTCGGGTTGACGTCGACGAAGCCGCTGCCGAACTGGTCGCCTTCGTTGATCTTGATGAGCCAGGCGTCGTATTCGGCGCCGCCGT
>Ga0265780_10002967_pt1 | contig 22656 bp, 17 predicted proteins | sample P1T30metagenome_FD_192432 | JGI IMG/M metagenome (GOLD analysis project Ga0265780, IMG submission 192432) | Plant litter microbial communities from East Loma Ridge, Irvine, California - P1 T30 | ecosystem: Environmental > Terrestrial > Plant litter > Unclassified | place: USA: California...
TCTAAAAACCTTAAAATATTTAAAACTATAATTATAATTATAAATTTTAAAAAAATTATAATTTGTCAAAATTTTCTATTAATAAAAAATTTAACATATGCTCAAAATTAGAAATATCATTATTTTCTATATTTTTTAATTTTAAATAATTATTAAAAAAATTTAACTTTTTGTATTAGTTCAATTTATTTTTTTTTAAAAAAAATTTATTATAAATTTTCGAATTAAAAAAATTTTATTTAATTTTATAATTTATTATAAAATCAATTTTATTTTCAATATTATCTTCTAAATTTCTAGATTTTAAATAAACATTATAATATCATAAATCTCCATTACTTTCTAAATAATTTTTTTCTAAAAAATGCGGTTTATTTCAATGAATTGGTAATAAATTTGTATTACCGTAACAAATTAAATCTAAAAACTCAGAAACAATTTGATTATTACATCATTTAAACGAATGATCAGAAATATTTTCATCAGATCAATTTATATCAGTTTTTAAAATTTTTAAAATATTTTTTATATCTATAATTTGCATTTTTGGGTTTAAAATTTTTATAATATCATCAATATTATTTTTGTAACCTAATAGCAAATAATTTTTATTATAAACTTCACTAGGTATAAAATAATGAAAAGATCAATTTTTATTAATTTCAGTATTATTTGAAATTATTAATAAATTGTTTAATTTTTCTGAATTTTTACAATCGACATTTTTTAATAAAACTATACTATCATTAAAAAATTTGCAATAAAAAAAAACACTTACAAAACCATAAAAAATATCATCATTACTGATTTTATTAATAATCAATTTCTACAATTTATAAAAAATAATTAATCTTTATTATCATCTAAATTAATTTCGTTTAATTTATTAATTTCGTTAAAATTCCAAACTGCTTTAGAATAACTTTCTCTAAAATGTTTAGTAATATCATACAATTTTTCAAATTTTTGTTCTTTTTTTAAATTATCCACCAAATCTAAAAATTCTTTATTATTTTCATTAAATTCATTTACTTCGTAAAAAAAATTTTTAAAAGAATTTGATATATCATTATTTTTATCATCTACTCAACTCTTTAAATTATTATATTTTGAATGAGTTTGTATATAACCATTTTTTGTTTCAAGCAGAACACCATTGTATTCTAACATTAAAATTATAAAAATATTAAAATCATTATTTATTAGTTCCATATTTGATAAAAAATCAATATTAGACGGTGTTTTAAGCATTAATTCATTCTTTTCAGAAATTATTGGTGGTGTGTTATACGCAATTTTATTTTCATTTATAGTACCTTCAATCTGTAAAATATTAGATGTTTTTTCTCAAATATTTTTTTTATTTTTAAAAAAAGGGTGTGGACGTGTAGTTTCATTTACTTGTAAAACAGTGTTATTATCCAAATGAATAAATCTACTTAAATGAGTTACTATTTGAGGATTTTTTTCGCTTCCAACTTTATTAGAAAATAAACCGGTACGGCAATCAGGGTACAATTCCAAATTAGACTTTATAAAATTATTTGTAAATTTTACAGGTAATTTTTCAATTCCATTAAATTTAACATCCCCTCTGTCTAAAATTATTTTATAATTATAAAAAATTTTATAATTATTTTTAATTAAAGAGATTAAACTAAAAAGCGTATTAAAAATAACAGCAAATATACTACTTCAATTTAAAATATAAAAATCATAAAACGTATTTGTTAAAATAACATTAATTTTGAAAACAGATAAAGGTATAGTAGTTATAAATGTCAAAATTCTTTTTAAATTAAAAATAATAAAATTATTAATATAAATATTATATTTATCAAAAAAATTAGACTTTTTTTTTATTTCTAAAGATTTATATAATATAATATATGATAAAATATTTGGAAATATAATAAAAATATTTATAAAATAATAAGATCAAATATTTTTTATTTCAAAAATATTTAAATTAATTGTTAAAATACAATGTTGTTTTTTAGACTTGTATTTATAAAAATAAAATTTTATAAAATAAAACAAAGTATTTATAAAAATAAAAACTGTTATATAAGAAAAATATAAAAACGAAATAGGTAAAAAAATAAAAAATAAAATAAATTTTTTTTTATTTTTAAAAATTTTACTTAAATTTATAATTAAATAACCTAAATTTAAAAAAAAATCCCCAATAATTGATAAAACACTTGAAATAAATAAAAAAAAATTATTTAACAATTTCTACCTACTGTTTTTAAAATTAAAAACATTATTAAAATAAAATTGATTAAAAATAACTAAATTATCTTTTTATTACTAATAATCAATTTTAAAAAAAAATACTAAAATTAAATAAAAGGGGTGAGATTTTTACTCACATCTATAATTTTAAAAATTATAATTTTTTAATTAAACTACCCTTCCAAAATTTAAATACAATATTTAAAAAATTATTAATAATATAAAAAATATTTTTTAAATTAGATTATTAAAAAATTCTATATATTTAATTTTATTTTGATAAAAATAAAAATTTAAAAAAACTAAATATATATTATTTAATAATAAAACAAAAAAATACTTATTAAAATTATTTTTATTAAAATAAATAACATAATCATAATTATTATTTAAATAACTATTATTTAAATAAAATAAAATTATATTTTGTTTTATTAATTCATGAGAATACAAATTATAGTTACAATAATCGAAAATAAAAACCATAAAAATATTAAAATCAACTAAAAAATTGTTATACAAATATATTCAGTTTTTATGTGTAAAATAACTAGATTTTAAAAAAAAAAAATTTTTAAATTTTAATAAATTATAAAACGAAAACATATTAAAATATAAATTATACAAAATTTTTGAATTGTAGTCAAAAATTAAATAATTTAATTTATTTAAATTCATGTTATAAATAATATTTATTACATTTAAAAAATTGTAATTATTTACGTTAACATTTTTTAAAAAATTATTATTTTTTAAAAAATAAAAATTTAAATAATTTAAAAAATAATTTTTTTTCACTATTTTTAAATTACTTTTATTTTTATTTAATAAATTTATTTTTTTAAAAAAAAAATTATTTAAATTTAAATTTAAAAATCTAAAATAAAATAAAAAATTAAAATGTTTTAATAAATTAAAATAAAATAAAAAATTAAAATGTTTAAAATTATACAAATAGTTTTTATTAATTTTCAAAACAATAAGTATTATTAAATAATACAATTAAAACCATAACCAAAAAAAAACATAGAAAATAAACAAATAAAAATAATATAAATTTCTTTAAAAGTTAAATCTACAGTCATATTTTTTTGATTTTTTAAAGTCAAACCAAAAATAACATTAAATCAACATTTACTAAAACCAATTAAACCTAAAAAATTAGCACCAAACATTAATAAAATTAAACTTATAGGTGCTGAATTTAAAAATCCAGAAAAAATATAAAATTCACTTAAAAATTTTAAAGTACCAGGTAATCCGGAATATAAAATTTGCATAAATATGATACTAATTGCTAAATTAGGTGTAGTGTGTAAAATTCCTGATATTTCTGAAATTATTCTAGTTTTATATCTTCTTTGTATACAATCAACTAAAAAAAACATCATTGGAGATAAAAATGCATGTGTTACACAAAATAAAACACCACCAATAAATGAACCAGAATCTCCTCATAAAAAAGCTATGTAAATTAAATTCATTTCTTGGACAGTACCATAAGCTACCAACTTTTTTAAATCTAATTGACCCCACATTTTAAGTGATGCATCAATAACACCCATTATACAAAAAACAGAAAAAAAAGAAGTATCTATCTCTGAACCTAATTCATTTGATATTTTATAAAAACCATAAACAGCAGTTTTAACTAAAAAACCACTTAAAAATATAGAAAAACCAGCAGGAGCTTCAACATGAGTCTTTGTCAATCAAAATTGAAAAGGTCAGATCGGTACTTTAAACCCAAAACCTAAAAATAATAATAAAAACAGATAAAATGATTCAGAACTTGTAAATGTAAAATTTCTTAAAGATTCAAAAGAAGTATTACCAATATTATAATAAATATAAACTATTGAAGTTAATACCAATAAAGAACCAATTTGAGTTCAAATTAAAAAATATATTGAAGCTTGGACACCTCTTCTATATGGACTTACAAAATAAACAAATAAAAAGGATGGTACTAACATACATTCATAAAATAAAAATAACAACAACAAATCTTCTATAATTACAAACAAATGAATTACTATTACTAAAAAATTACATACAAAAATGTACTTTATATTTTTATTAAAAATCCTTGTGTCTAAAGCTAAAAAAGACAATAAACCAACTATATATGCTAACAATATAAAAATAAAACCAAAAAATTCTATAGAGGTTTTATAATTAAAAAAATTAAAAAGAAATATATTAAATAAAAATATATTATTTTCTAAATAAAAATTAGAATATAATGATGTGGTTAATGAACTATTATATGTTTTTATAAAAAATCAAAAAGAAAATAAATTTAAAAAAAAAGAAATTAACATTGAAATTAATAATATAAATTTAAATATATTAGATAATGAAAATAATTTTATTAAATTTTGAAAATTATAGTATTTAGAAAAATAAAATAAAAAAACAGAAATAATAAATACAAAAATCATAAAAAACAAATTTAATTCTAAAATAATTGATACAAAATATAAATAATATAAATTAGTCAAAATTTCTAAAAATAAAAAAAAATTAATTTTAATTAAATCAAAGTCTACAATCGTAATAACAAAATATTAAAAAATTAACATTAATAATATAATTATTACAAAATACTTAAAAAAGTTTTCAAAAAAGTTTTCAAAAATTCAATCTTTATAAAATAATTTTATTTCATTTAATTTTAAGGATTTTAAACCTACAGTAAAATATACTAAAGTTCTGGAAAATTTTAATTTAAAATATCTAATATTAACGTATGTTCATATATTTATTTTAAATAAAATAGATGGTGTATCAGTAACATTATATCAATATTTATATAAATTAGAAAACAAGTTCTACAAATTATTTTTGCCAGGAATCGAACCTGAGTTTACGGGGTGAAAACCCGTTGTCCTAACCGCTAGACGACAAAAACAATGTTTGATTTAAATTATATGTTTTTAGGAAAAGAGGAGATAAATTTTTTTCTCTTTACATTTCTTGAAACAGGTCCTTTCAAATTACTACCTTTAGGTGTTAATCTTTTTTTTAAAACGACTAAACCATTTTTTTTAAATTTAATAAAAGAACCATCTTTTTTTATATTTTTATATTTAGTTTTAATTAAAATAGAAATGTGTTTACTTTTTTTTTTTAAAATACACTCAGGTTTGATTTCTCTAGCCGATATTTTTAAAAAATTCCCACTAATTGCTATTCTATTTAAATTTTTATAAACATGAAAAACGTTAGATTTTAAAATACCACAATTATCAACAGGTTTAATAATAGAGTTTTTCTGTATCATTTATTTGTTTACTTTTTTTTTAAAAAATCTAGTATTTGTATTTGCAATTGTTTGATCATTTAATGTTTGTTTTCTTAAAAAATTATAATTAATAAAATCATTAAATAAATCAAACAAAACTAAAAAATCATAATAATTATTATATTTAATATTTTTAGTAAATTTATTTAAATTTACACAAACCATACTTGCAAATAATAATAAAACACCTATTATCAAATATATTAAAGAATTTATATAATAATAACTTATATATAAACCATACAAATCATTATATTTTACATTATTCAGTGATTCAAAAAAATCATCTCATAATAAAAAAAAATTAAACTCTATCGGTAAAAAATATTCTATTTCATTTGGAAATATATATATATAAGTCAAAAAAAAAAAACCAATAAAAATACCAAAATATTTAAAAGAGTAATAATAATAATTTATTTTATTATAATTAGAATAAATATTAAAATAAAATAAATATAAAATACTAACAAATATTATAACACATTCTGCTAATCATAAAAATGCTGTAAATAATTCTAGATTATATAAACTTAAAAAAATCCCAAAATATATAAATTCCAAAAATAAATAAAATAAAATAAAATATAAATTATTAGTAAAATAAATAATATATATAGTATATACAATTATAAATTGTAAAAAAAAAATATCATTTAAAAAATTTAACCAAGGCATTCAATTAATAAAATTATTACTAAATAATCAATCCATTAACATTTTAAAATTATAATATTAAATAATAATATTATAATTATATTCGTAAAAATTAAACATAAAATTAGGTAACTCTCAACCACCAAAAAATATAGTACTAATAACTAATGAAAAAAAAAACAAATGAAGGTATTCACCTAAATAATATAAACCAAAAAAAAAACCACCGTATTCTGTTGTATAACCAGTTACTAATTCTGATTCAGCTTCTGGTAAATCAAAAGGAGCTCTGTTTGTTTCTAATAAAAAAGTTATTATTATCAAACCGCATAAACCAGAAAAAAACAAAAAAAATCAATAATTTTCTTGTAAAGTAACCAAATTTAAAAAAGAAAAAGATTCACTTATTAAAATAATATTTAAAATCATCAAACCTAAAAATAATTCTAAATTCAACGAACCAATACCTGTTCTAACTGCTGCTAAAACTGCATATTTATTTTTACTAAAATAACCAGTTAAAATAACACACATAGCAAATAAAACAGAAAATAATGATGTAAAAATCAAATTATATTCAATCTCAAAAAGAGACAAACTAGGACCTCAAACACCATTTATTCAAAAAGCGTAACATATTGCTAAAGCAATACTAGGTATAGTAATAAATAAAAATTTATTGGATTCATCAGGTATAATAATACCTTTTACAAATAATTTCAAAGCATCAGCTATATACTGTAATCTTCCTTTATAACCTACAAAATTAGGACCAACTCTTCTTTGAACCAATGCTAAAAATTTTCTTTCTATTAAAGTCAAACTCGCTATTATAATTGTTAAAACTAACATTAATATTATATTAATTATATAAGTAATTACTAATCCTGAAATACTCAATTAAATTTAATTATTAAAATATAATAATTATTATTTAATTATATATTTCATATTCGTTAAAATAATTATTTGACAATAAAATTCTAACTTTAGAGTTAGGTAATCTATTTAAATTTTTATTAACATATTGTAAATAACGTATTTTGTATATATAATACAATATACGTTTATGTCATCTAGGGATACCCAATGTGCTGTGAACAGCAATTCTTCTTTCTATATGAGAATCTAATAACATTAAAAAAAAAAATAAAACACCAATCATAGTTGTTAAATGACCAACAGAAGCCATACCATGTCAACCCATTAAAAATGCTGGATAATCATGAATTCTTCTAGGCATACCTGAATAACCTAACCAAAACATAGGTACAAAAGTCATTCATTGACCACCAAAAAAATAAACCAAATGTAGATAACCGAATATTCTAGAGTATTTTATACCAAATAAAGCAGGAAAATAATAATATATTCCTGCAAAAGAACCAGTTATAACACCTGCAGAAAATAATAAATGAAAATGTGCAATAACATAAAACGTATCATGCATAGTAACATTTAAACTAACATGAGATAACCACATACCTGTTAAACCACCTGATAAAAAAAACAAACAGAAAGAAAAAGTAAATAAAAGAGCTAAATCTCATTTCATAGCACCATTTAATAAAGATAATGTTCAATTAACTATTTTAATAGTAGCAGGTAATGAAATCATAACAGTAATTGTACTATATAAAGCTCTACTTCTATGATCTAAACCAACTAAATACATGTGATGACCTCAAACAACAAAACCCATATAAGCCATCATATAAATAGCTCATACTAAATGATGTTTAGATGCTATTCTTCTAGTATTAGAATACGGTATTATCATATTAACTATACCAAAAACTGGGATAATTAAAATATAAACTTCAGGATGACCAAAAAACCAAAATAAATGTTGAAATAAAATAGTATCACCACCATATACAAATTCAAAAAAAGTTGTTTGTCAATGTCTATCTAATAATAACATTATCATCGCAGCACCTAAAACTGGTGTAACCAAAGCTAACATTCTCATTGTTAAAAACAAAGCTATAGTAATAAAAGGTAATAAAATTCTTCTATTTCTTAAACCAGGCATACTTAATGTTCTTCTAGTAATTAATAAATTAGTAAAAGAAATGGTAGTACTTACACCCGCAAATATTACAGATACTACAGCAACATCTTGACTCCCAATACCTGTAAATTTAGTATTACTTGAAAAAGGTGTTATAAATGCTCAACCTGACATAGTTAAAGTTCTATTTGAACATTTAGTAAAATATACTTTTTTTCTTCTAGCTTTTACAACTTTATTAGCTACAAATCAAAAAGATTCAGGGTATTCAATTATAGATGTTCAAAATAACAATTTACTTGGAATAAACGAATATATATCATAATTTTTATAATTTATTTGTTTTCTTGGTTTTCAAAATGTAAAATAATTTTCTAAATCATAATTTTTTAAATTGGAGTTAAAAAAATAATTATTTTCTTTAAAGTCAAAATATTTTCTATATTTAGATTTATCTAATAAAGGTAAATAAAAAGAAGGTTTATCATAATATCTTCAAAATTGGGGTCTTAAAAAAGCAGTTTTAGCAATTAACAATCAACCACAAGGTTGTATTCAAAAACCAATACTATTTAATCTAGGAAAAGCAACATCTTTTGATCCAATATGGTATGGTATAAAAAAATTAGCATAACCACCAAATAAAATTGGAACAACAACGAAAAAAACCATAATTAAACCGTGTGCTGTAATTACTTGTAAATATCTTAAAGAATCACCTTTAAAAAAAGTACTACCTGGGTAAGCTAATTCTAATCTTATCATAGTAGCTAAGGCTGCTCCTGAGAGACCAGTACACATACTAAAATAAAAATAGTTTAAAGCTATTCTTTTATGATTAATAGTATAAACATATTTTTTAAAAAAATACTTTCTTAAATCGTTAAATCTATTTAAATAAATTTTAAATCTATTGAAAAATAAAAAACCTGAAAAATCTTTTTGTAAACCTGTGTAATAAAATTGAATATCTAATAAAGAGTTACGAATGTCTAAATTTATAAATTTAAAAAAAAAATTCATTTAGATTATTATTTTAATATTTAAAAAAATAACAACAAATTGTTTATAAATATATTAAAATATTTAATAAAAAATAAAAAATTATAAATTGATCAAAAATAAATTATAAAAAATAAAAATAAAAATAAAATATAATTATAATTTTTATAATCAAATTTATTTTTATAACTTAAAAAAATGAAATAAAAAATAAAAAAATAAAATATATATATGTGATAAAAAATAATAAACTCGTAGTTATAAAAATATAAAATATAAAAAAATAAAATTAATAAAAAAACCAAAATTAAATAATTTTTATTATTTTATTTTTAATATAATTTTTTTTGAAAAATTCATAATTATTATTAATATTGGACAATTTAAAATAATAAAAATCATTATAATTAAAAAAATTTAATTTTTTATCATTAAAATAAGAAATTAAACCATAATATATTATTTTAAAATCGTAAAAAAAAATTCTAAAAATTAATTTTCTATTATTTATATAAAATCAATAATAAGGTGTATCTAAAAATCTCCTAAAAAAAAATTTAAATCAAGGATACATAAAAACCCAAGCAAATATATATAATATAATAAAATTTTGAAAATTTGCAGAAAATAAAGGGTATCTAATTCTTTTAGTTTCTAAACATCTTAAAATAAAAAATAATCAAAAACCGTATATGAAAATTATATGTCAAAATTTTAAAATAAATAAAAGCATTACAAAATGATTAACCATTCTAGTTCTTCTTGGTTCTAATTCAAGAGATCATGAATGATCATCTAGATCATAAACTCAATTAACATTACTATAAAAATTTAAAACATGGAAAAATTGATAAAATTCTATTCAAACTATATATGTTAAAAAAAAAGTTATAATAAATAATCATAAAGAATGTTTAGAAAAAATATTTCATTTTAATGATAATAATAATAAATAAGAAAAAATTATTAAAAAAACAATAGGAAATAATTTTAAAAGAAATAATTTTCAAGAATATAAATGAGTTTTAAAAATTGATATTTGATCAAACATATAAAACGATTCTTGAGAAGCATTGATTGTAAGAAACAAAAAAACACTAAAAGTTGCGCCTTCTAATGTTCAAAATAAAATATAAGTTCTTCTTCAAAATCTTTGAACAACAGAAGTATATTTTCCAAATTGATATTTTTTAAAAAAAAAAACAAAACCTGAAATTAACCAATAAGAAAACATAATTATACCAACTCAAGCAAATAATATTTTATTAAATGGAATGGTTTTTAAAACTATTGTCATATATAATAAAAAAATACCTAAAAATAATGGTAAAAATCAAAATTTTAAAGAATTAAATATATAAAAATAACCAGACATATTATAATTTTTTAAAAAATTTAAAAAATTATTAAATTTTTTGAATTTTTTAAAATTAAAATAAAAACCATTATTGGTTCTAGAAATTCTAAAATAAAATCTAAATAAATAATTAAAATCAAAATTATTTTTATAATTTTTAGAAAAAACATATCAATTAAAATCATTTAAATTGTAATTAAATATAATGTTATAAAAATATTTTTTAAATTTATATTCTTTATAGTCATCTAAATAAACAAAGTTGTTTTTACTATTTAAATAAAAAAATGATTTTACATAATTGTAAACAAAAACGAATAATTTTAAAAAAAAAAAGTTTAGAAATTTTAAATCTAAAATTAATTTATTATAAATAATTTTAAAAAAATGAAACATTTAAATAAACAAGGGAAGCAGGATTTGAACCCACACTGACAATTTTGAAGACTGTAGTTCTACCATTAAACTATTCCCCTAATAAAATGTAAAAATAATATTAATAAACTAAAACTTTATAAAATTGAATAAATCAATTTAAAACTGATTTATATTTTAAAAAAGAAGTATCTTTTACATTATAATTTTGTCATAAATAAACAAAACCATAATCTTTTTTTTTTTTTAATTTTTTAGAAAAAAAACTAACATAATAAAAAAATTTATAAAAATAAATATTCATATAATTAAATATTAATTTATTGAAATTATTGAAATTATTGAAATTATTGAAAAACACTATAAAATAATCTTTTAAATTTTTTAAAAAAAAACCTACTCAGTTAAAAAATAATACAAATTCTTTTAATAAAATAAAAACATTAAAAAAATTGTATTTAACAATTCTACTGAATATAAAAGAAAAGAAAAAAATAAATAAACCAATTCAAATATAACCAAAATTAAAAGTAAACCTATAAAAAAAAAAATACAAACCATAAACTATTATTATATTCAATCACAAACATCAATAAACACCTGTTCTATATAATTGTCTATTTCTAGAATATCTACCTTTATTAAAAATCCTGTTTTTTCTTAAATACATAAAATTATAATTACTTGTGTTTAAATTAGTTATATATTTATTTACAGATGAGTTAAAAAACCTAACAGATGTGTTTAAAGAATTTATAATATTCTTATTAAAATTTATTTTATTTAACAAATTTGATAAATCAAATTTATTTTTAAAAAAATTTTCATTCAAAGATTTTTTAAAAAATAAATTAGTTTTTTTAAAAAATAACAATTTTTTAGATTTAAACTCAGCCAATTTATTATTTAATTTATTATTTAATTTATTATCTAAATTATTAATAAATTTATGTTTGTGTTTGTTAAATGAGTAATTATATCAATCATTATAATAATTTAAATTAAAAAACAATTTATTAAATTTTTTATTAATCTTTTTATTGAATTTTATTTTATTGATTTTTTTTAAAATTATCGAATCAATATCATTATAAGTATTGTAAATTATTCTATACTTTAACAAAAATTCAAAAAAATTAGTTTTCCCGGTGCTGTTAATTTTATTAAATATATTTTTAATATCAAATATATTTTTTATAAAAAAATTTTTTTTATAAAAATAAAAATAAAAAAAATTTATTAAAGGGTGTTTATTTTTTCTAACATTTAATACATCTTTATAAAAATTAGAAAAACCACAAATAGATTTATAAAATCAATTATTTCTACTAAAAAATAATAAAATATATTTTTCAAAAAAAGTTAAATTCTTAAAAGATTTTTTAAAAACTAAATTAAATTTATTAAATTTTAAAAATAAAAAATTTATATATTTTAAATTAAAATATATAATAAAACTAAATAAATTTCATAAATAATATAATAACAATATCATTAAAATACTTAAATAAAAAAATAAAAATAATTTAATCTTTATTTAATATAAAAATTTATTTAACAAAAAAAAAAAAATTAAAAAAGTTATTAATAATTTTTTTAGAAAAAGATTTTAATCTTAATTTAGTAAAATATTCATTAAAATTTCTAAATTTTAATAAAGATAAAAAATTATTTCTTTTATTAAAAAATTGAGTAGGTCATATTAATTCAAAAACAGAAGAAAAAATTAATAATTTAATGAAATTATAAAATAAAAATACAATTATTATTTCTTCGGAAAAAGCTAAATATAAATTAAAAAAATAATTAAAATTATTAATTTTTATAAAAAAATCCATATAAATTAATTTTTTACTTTAAAAATAAAATAAAAAAATATTCCACCAACAGGTTCCCCTACCAGTACCTTGTGTCAACTTCACTCAGATCACTATTTTACTATCTTTACTTGACTATATTGGTTTTTTAATAAAAAAATTAAATTTGAATTCAATAAAAATTAAATAAATTACACCCTAAAAAGCCTGTACGTTTTTTTTTTTGAGAATAAATTGTACGTACGCCAAAATAAAATACCTTTCAGAGCGTGATGGGCGGTGTGTGCAAAATTTGATTTGACATTCACCGTAACGTATTAATTTACGATTACTAACGATTTCATCTTCATGTTTTCGAATTTCAGAAAACAATCTGAACTTAGATAATTTTTTAAGATTTGTTTAAAATTACTTTTTAACAACTTTTTGTTTTTATCTTTGTAACACGTGTGTAGCCCAAAATACTTAGATCATAAGGACTTGACTTCAGTCTCTTCTTACTTTTTATTATTATAAATAATAAAAAAATCTTTTTTAGAAAAATTTATTTTTAAAAATTAAAAATTAATTAACAAAATTAAAAAAAAAATTTAAAACTAAAAAAAAGAGTTTCGTTCGTTATAAAACTAAATTTTATATTTCAAAACACGAACTGACGACAGCCATGCAATACCGTATGAATATAAAATATAAAAATAGATTAATAAATATATAAATATATTCAACATTTTGGTAAGATTTTACGCGGATTATCGTATTAAACCACATGTTCCACCGTTCGAACAAATTCCCGCCAATTCTGTTAAGTTTCAACCTTGCGACTATACTGCCCAGGCGGAGTATTAAAAACGTTAGTTTAAATAATTTTATTATTCAGATACTCATATTTTATAGTATAAACTACTAGGGTGTCTAATCCTATTCGATAATTATACTTTAATGTTTCAATGTCACTTTTTATTAATAAAATACCTTCGTAATTAATTATAATTATAAATTTACTGTATTTTATCACTAATTTATAACTATTTTTTATTTAATAAAAAGTCTAATAAAAAAGTATTTTTTATAACCCTGGTTATCCATTGTAGTAATAAAAAACTTTTTTTATAATCTTCACATTCTTTACGCCTAATAAATACGAATTACGCTTGTCACTCATGTATAACCGCGGCTGCTGGCACATGGATTGGCCATGACTTCTCTTTGAATTTTGTTAACATTATTTTATTTTCACGTATAAACTTTACAGTTATATTAACTATCTTCATTATCATCAAATTGCTGGATCACGCTTCCGCATATTGTCCAATATTCCCCACTGCTGCGTTAATCGAAAGATGGTTCTCATATCTTTTGTGGCTGATAGATCATAAAAATCAACTAAACATTATAGACTAAATAATTAAAATTATAAAAGATCTAATATTGAATATAATCATTAACAGCGATTATTTAAAAAAAAAAAACTTTTTAAAAAAAAAATATAAAAATAATATAAAAAAAAATTAAATAAAAATCTAAATTATTTAAATTAAACTGTTAGCAAATATATATTATTTACTCACCTCTTCACTATGAAAATTATTAAATTAAAAATAATTAACATTCAATTTGCATGTGTTACGCATCTGATCAGCGTTAATTCAGAGCTAAGATCACACCCAAATAATTAAAATAAAAATTACTCATCCTTATATAAATAAATTTTTTAAAAAAAAAAATTTTAAAAAAAATTATCAACGAAATTTTCTTAAACCATAATGAAAATTAAAACGTTTTTTATTATTTGTAAATAATAATTTAGGTAATCCAAAAGTATGTCACCATAATAAAAAATGTTCAAACGGTAAAGCACATATTCTAATAGGCATATGATGATGGTAACGTCCACAAATTTCTGCACATTGACCATAATAAAAACCTACGTTATCAATATAAAAATTGTGATGAGTAGATCTACCGGGAATACAATCCATTTTTAAACCTAAACCAGGAATAAATCAAGAATGAATAACATCATAACTATTTGTTATAGCAGTTATGTTAACATTAGCTGGTAAAACTAATGTTCTTCTGGTTCTTAACATTCTTTTTGATAAAACCAAAGAGGTATTCTCATACCTTACTTTATTTTTTTTAAAAAAATTATATTGTTTGGAAGAATTACCAAAATTTTGTATTATAAATTCATTATTGAATAGATAAGGATTAGAACTTCATCTTACTTTTTTAGTATTGTTATTATCAGCATCTTTTTCAAATTTAATTCTAGCTGGGATTAATTTTCTTCTTTTGTATCTTTTTTGTTTCATTGTTAAAAATGTAGAATGAGGAGTAGGTTTATGTTTAATATTAGATTCATTATTATTAAATCTAAATTTAAATAATAAAGTATCGTCATTAACAACATTATTAAATTTATTAGAAATAGGATATTTAATTAATCTTAATGGTGAATTAATACCTTGGTTTTTTTTAAATCAACGGTTAGTTTCTAAAAAATCATTATAATTGTATTTAAAAAAAGAATTTTTAAAATTAAAAAAATTATTATAAGAATTTTTTAATTCGATTTGATTTTTTCTATCTAAAAAAAAAAAAGATTTAAAATCAAAATTATCATAATTATATATTTTGTTAACATTATAATTATCATTAAAATCATTTCAAAAAATCTTTTTATTATTAGTTCTAACTATTAAATTGTTTCAATTATTTTTGTTTAAACAAGCAAAATTTTTAAAATTATTTTCATGAGTATAAAAATTTTTTAAAAAAATATTATTATTTTTGTATAAATTTATTTTAATAAAGTTATTATAATTTTCATAAAAATTATAATTTAATTGTTCTTGAGGCGATATTATATGAAAATTTTTTTGTTTTGAAAATTTTTGATTTAAATCATTCCAGTATTTTTTAACTCACTTATTTTGAGAACGAAGTTGTAAAATGTGTAAATAATCATCAGCAATTTGCAAATCACCAGGAGTAGATATTTGTCATTTATCTCTACCTATATTTTTAGGAATTGTTAAAATATCAGTAAAAGCTTTTAATTCAAATTTATATATTCAATATCATTGTTTACCTCTAATTCTAATAGTTAGTAAACCGGTTTCTGCTTGTCATTCTATCATTCTCATAATTAAATTTGAATTTGTTATAATATTGGAACATCATGATATAGGTATTATACAAATAATTAAATCACCTCATTTACCATGTGGTCTTAAAGTAGTAGCTAATCTTGGTCTGAATTTTAGAGTTCTGAATCTGATTACTCTTAAAATTACTAAATAATAAAAGGCCCACAAAAATGAAAATCAAAACCATCATCAATATTGTCATTGTGTTAAATGTATTAATACATCAGATTTCATATTATTAAAACCGATGCTAAAATTAGATTGTAAAGCTATTTCAGTGACGATATTCCCTCACATATGTTTTTAAAAAAAAACTAAATAAATAATATTAAATAATAACAAAAAATAAAAATAAATAATAGAATAGTAAATAACAATATTTAATGTAATTAAAAATTAAATTATATTTTTTTAATAAATAAAATTTACCATTAAATAAAATTATAAAAAAAATAAAAAAATAAAACAAAAATCAACAAAAATACAAATATATTTATAAAATAAACATAATTATAGGCTTTACGTCAAGATGATAAAATAATAGATAAAATTAATATAATAATAAATCAATTAAAATAACTAATATTATTTATTAATGATAAAATAGGACTATTAAATTCTTCAAATTGTGAAGAATTTAAATTATAAATATTTAAACCTTCTCCTAAAGAAGTGGAATTTAAAAAAACATTAAACATATATAAAGAAATAATATAAGATATGATTATTAATAATAATATAGCTATATTTGAAGCCAAGGAAGTATTTGAATAATAAAATGAGTTTAAGTTTTTTCTATTAGATTGATTATATATAATTTTTTTTGATTTTTTAAAATCAAAAAAAACATTATAAAATAACCTGTATGAATAAAACAATCCTGAAATAGCACCAAATAAAACATTAATTAAAATAAAATACATAACAAACGTATTAATACTATAACCAATTAATAATAAATGTTTTATATAAAAACCAATAGAAAATGGTAAACCACATAAATTAATTAAACATATAAAAGTCATGAAACATTCAAACGGTAGATATTTTCAAAATAAACCCATTCTTCTAAAATCTTGATAATTTCTACTAAATCTAATTATATTACCAACACATAAAAATACAGCGGCTTTAAAAAACCCATGAATATATAAATATAAAATAGTATATTCAGTTATATAAGTACTATAACACACCATTAAAAATCCACAATGACTAATAGTAGAATAAGCAAGTATTTTTTTTATATCAGATTGATAAGCTGAACACATACCACCAAAAAAAGCTGTAAAAGATCCAATAACAGGTAAAACATAATAAGAATAATATGAGTATTCAAATAGAGGTGCTAATCTTAATAATATAAATACACCAGCTGAAACTAGAGTTGCAGAATGAATTAAAGCAGAGGCTGGAACAGGTGCTTCCATGGAATCAGGTAATCATATATGAAATCCAAATTGAGCTGATTTAACAAAAGCACAACTTATTAAAAAAAATGATATAATTTCAATTAAAGGAATTTCTAAATTTAAAAAAACAATGTAATAATTATTGAAATTCGAGATTTGATAATTAAATGTAGTTATATTTACATCATTTAATAAAAAAAAAATAATTAAAATACCAATAAGTAAAGATACGTCACTAAACTTATTAAAAGTAAAAGCTTTGAAAGCTGATTTTAAAGTAGATACTCTGGTAGATCAAAAATTGATCAAAAAAAAAGATGTTAATCCGATTAATTCTCAACCTAAAAATAAAACAAAAAAATTACCACTAGTAACTAAACAAACCATACTTATAACAAAACAGTTTATTAAAAGTATAAATCTTTCAACATTAGGTTCGTACCTAAAATAAGAAAAAGCATATGCATATACATACACAGCAATTGTCAAAGTTAAAAACATAAAACTATAAGAAATAGAATCAATTAATAATTCAAAATATATTATATAATTTAAATTAACTATAAACCATTTACCTAAATTTATTTTATAAAAAATATTGTCAATGAAAAAAATATTAAAATATAACAAACAAGAAAATCAAAAAAAAAATAAAGATATAAAATTTAAAATAAAAACACCGTATAAGCCTAAATATGACAAAAATAATAAACTAAAAACAGTAGTTAATAAAAATAAAATACCAAAATAAAAAAAAATCGGTAAATTTAAACTATAAATAACAATATTATAAAAATAATTTTTTGTAATAAATTTAAAAATTTCAAATTTTAAAACAAAAATATTATAGTTATATAAATAAGAATAACTATTCAAATTGATATCTGTGAAATTAAAAAAATATAAATCATAATCAATTTTCAATTGATTTTTTTCATTATTAAATAATAAAATATTCAAATAATGGAAAAATGTATTTAAAAAAACATTTCAATAATCAAAAAAAATAAACAAAAAAGAAAAATCAATTAATAAAATTGAAGTATATAAATAATTAAAGCTATAATTAAAAGTATTTTTATAAAAAAAAAAATTAAAAAATTGTAAAATAAAAAAAAATAAAAAAAAATAAAAATATTTATATAAATTTAATTTATTGAAAATATTTTGATAACTAAACATAGTTTTTATTTAATTTAAAAGTAAAAAAAATGATTTTTAAATAATAAAAATAATTTTTAATTAAAAAACCAAAAAAAAAAGTAAGATAAATACAATAATATTAATATAAAAGTAAAAAAAATAAAAAAAAATTTTAAAATTAAAATATTAGATTTTTTAAAATAACTTCAAGATAAAAAATATGTTTTAACAAAATGAATTAACTTACCAAACATCTGTTATTTAATATAAAATGTTTGTAAAAAAAAACTAATTAAAAAAATGTAAATAAGATTCGAAATTGAAAAATAAAAAAAAATTAAATTTATTTAAATAAATATTAAAATAAAAAAAATGATCCAACAAAAAAGAAATTAAAAACATTAATTAATTTTATAATTTTTGAAAAAGTTTGTTTTGTTATAAATAAAATAAAAATATAATTCCAATCAATAAGGTTTTCTTAATGAAGTTACACCTAAATAAAAAAAAACATACATATAAGCAAACAACATACCTGTATTACCACCTAATCTATTATAAAATCTACCGTATGGTAAAAATGTGAAAGTATATAAACCACACATAACAAAAAAAGTATAAGTAATTTGAAAAAATAAATTTAATTCAACATTAAAATATGATTGTTTAAAAAATGATTTTTGGTTAATTTTATTAATAGAAAAAAGTAATCTTCTTTTATAATATAAATTATGTTCATTTATACCATGTAATGTTGGTTGATGAAATAAAACTAAAAATAAATATAATAAACCAAAAATACCTGTTTTATGATGAGGACAAACAATCAATCAAGCCATATAAGGTCTAAAATATCAATGAGGTGCAACACCATAAAAACGAACATCAGAAATTAAACCAATATCACCTCACATAAATATTTCATATGATAAAGCCTCAGGTTCAGGGTATAATCACCAACATAATACATTTAGTATAAAAATTAATTCGAGGAAAGAACCAAATTCATTAGATAAACCTTCATCTCATCATGACATTTCTACATCTAAACCATCGTATGATGATTCATTTTTTCAATCATAATGCATATCAATACCATGTAATAAACCTAAATACGCCATATAAAATGCTGATAAATAATGACCGTATGCTAATCTTATAAGAGTATCAGTATTTAAATTCTTATCTGTAAAAATCCACCAGTAAAATTTACCATGAAATAAAAAAACAGTGTGTACGACATTAGCGGCGATGGTTAATGTTATTTCACTCAAATGTGTACAACATAAAACTAAACCAAAAAAAGTTACTACTTGTAAAATCATAAAAGTAAAAACACCACTTTTTCAAGCAATTTCATGTTCATATTCATAAGCATTTATGTATAACTTTCTACATAAATGTAATCAAGAGAATATAAATAATAAATCAACTCCTCTTTCATGAATTCAAAAAAAATCGTCTGTATATAAATCTTCTAAATCTTCTTCATCCCTTACTATAGGCACCATCATTGATTCAGGAACTAAACTAAAAGATAGCATTGTACCACTAATTAATTGAGAAAAAACTACTAATAATATACAAAAACCAAACAAAGAATGAATATCATGAAAAGATAATGTTAAAACTGAAAAATATTTAATTAAATTACCAATGTTCAAATTAAAATAACTACGTTGATACCAAGCCAAATAATTTTAAATAAAAAATTATTTTTTAAAAAACAAATAATAATAAGTAATGTATTTATAATATTCAAACTTATTAAAAACATTACTTTTATATCTTTTAATTTTAAAATTAAGTTTAAAACGTCTCCAAGGTAAAGATTTTTTTTTCTTAGGTACAGCCATTTTATAAAAATTAAAAACCGTATATGATCTTAAAAAAATACCAATTTCCTATAAATTTATTTTTAGTTTTCGAAAAAATAAATGTAATAATATACACATCACAATTATTAACACCGAATCATTATATGGTATATATAAATAAAAATTGATTAAAAGCAATTAACATTTTTATAAAAAATGAATTATTCTTTAATTACTCCCAACTAACTGATATATCTTGTATAGATACAATTAAATATAATAATATTATTTCAAATAAAAAAATATTTAATTCTAACAACAGATTCATCATATATAATATGTATTATATGTATTTTTTAAAAATAAGATTATCTTTAATACAATTGAGTAATTTAAATGTTGAATCAGTAGATTCAGTTTATCCCAACGCTAGTTGACTAGAAAGAGAAAGTAGTGAAATGTATGGTTTAAATTATTTAGCAAAAAACGACAACAGATCATTATTATTAGATTATTCTAGAAATGAATTCCCAATGTTAAAAGATTTCCCTGTTGAAGGTTTTTATGAAATATATTTTGATTTTTTTGAAAATAAATTAACATACATTAAAAATGAATTTATAGAATTATAAATTTATATAATTGCAATAAATTAAAATATTTATATAATAATAATAATAAAAATAAATAATCAATGCAAAATTGAATTAATTTTTGATCTTTTTTATTTTGAATAAGTTTAATATTATTTACAAGTAATTTAAATAATTTAATTAAATTAATATTTTATTCAGAATTGGTTTGGATAATATTATATTGTTATACTGCTTTAATAGGTTCTTTAAATGATGATCTAAATTTAATTACAAGTAGTATTTTTATTGTAGGTTTAGCTGGTTTAGAATATTCTATAGGAATATTATTGTTAATACTTTTTAAAAATTTAAATGATACTTTAGATATAAACAATTGAGATAAAAAAAAGTTTGAAATTTTTAGTATAAATAAATTATATTTAAATAGATATTTGTGAAAAAATTAATACATAAATACTTTTATATTTACTTTGGGTGATGTAGTTATTTTATTTTTAATACAAAATATATTTTTATTTTGTTTAATTTTTTGATTTTTAACTTGAGCAGCTGAATATTTTTTCAAAAAAAAAAATCATGCTACTAAAAGAAACTTTTACGAATGTGGTTTTAAATCTACATCTGATATAAATATACAAATAAATTTCAATTTTTCTATGATTTGTATATTTTTAATACTATACGATATAGAATTTACATTATTAATACCAGCTCTTTTTAATTTATATTTTTTATTTTTTTTTAATTTTATATTAATGATTTTATTTATACTATTAATAATAGTATCATTATTATATGATTGACAAATGAACGCTTTAAATTGACAATTTTAATTTAAAAAAGGTAGATATAACTCAATTGGTAGAGTGTTGGATTGTGGCTCCAAAAGTTATAGGTTCAAGTCCTATTATTTACCTAAAATTTTTTGAAATAATATTTACAATAAAATAATATTAATAAAAAATGAAAATGAAAATATTAAAAATTATTTAAATATTGAAAATAGAATTTATTTTTATAAATTAAGATTTATAAAAAACAAAATGCACAATTTCAGGTATATTTATACGTATAATTTTAAAAAATTGAAAAATTTTAAAAAAATTAAAATGAATATATTATTGTTCAATACTTTTAAAATTAAATTGAACTTTAATTTAATAAATAAAAATAAATCAAAATTAAATTTAACAGCAGGTATTATATTAAATAAATTAAAAATAAAAGAAAAAAATATGAAAAAAAACATAAAAATAATAAATTATATGATAAAATTAATTTTTGAAAATATAAATTATTTTTATAAAAACTATTTTTATATAATAAATCTTGTAGGTTTGAATTATAATTTTTTAAAAATATTAAAATTTTTTAAAAAAAATATAAAAACAAAAGAAAATTTTTTTTTATTAAATATAAATAGAAAAATTAATATAAAAAAATTTAAAAAAAAAAAATCTATAAAAAAAAATATAAAAAAAAAAATAATAAACTTAAAAAATTAAATAAAATTTATTTTGTATTTTTATTATACATTATTATATACATAAATTTATTTTCAAATTTTAAAATTTACAATAATAAATTGATTTTATTTAAATTGATTTTATTTATAATATTTTTAATATTTTATAAATTGAAATTTTTAAATTTTTTAAATATAAATTTTTTAAATATAAATTTTTGAAAATATTTACACATATTAAATAATAACAATAATAGTATTTTACTTTTATTATTAATTTTTTTTATATAAATTATTAATAATA
>Ga0265780_10002968_pt1 | contig 22656 bp, 29 predicted proteins | sample P1T30metagenome_FD_192432 | JGI IMG/M metagenome (GOLD analysis project Ga0265780, IMG submission 192432) | Plant litter microbial communities from East Loma Ridge, Irvine, California - P1 T30 | ecosystem: Environmental > Terrestrial > Plant litter > Unclassified | place: USA: California...
CCTCAAAAATACCCCGAGGGGATATTTTGGGGTAACTCTTTCACTTTTAACCTTGGCTGAGGAGGCCTGTTTCATGGATCAGACCGAACTTCGGCACTTCGGCGTCAAGGGTATGCGATGGGGAGTTCGCAAAGCGTCCCCTACTAGTAACATAAGTGGATTGGGTAAAGATACTCCGCACACCATCTCTAAAGACGGCGCAATCACTATCCCCAAAGGCGCTGTGGTTCAACGTATGGTTGCGGGCAAGACACTTTTCAATAGTAAAGCAAGCGTTGCCGTCGGTGAAGGTATTACCTATGCTGCGTTCAAAGGACGAGACAAGCTTGCTTACGAGAGAAACTTCGGATTCCAAAAGAACTTAGTTGTAAAGGAATCGTCTAAGGTCGCATCACTTCGAGCCAAGGTTACCTTGAAGTCTCCCAGTCCTACAAAGGCATCCGAACTATTCTTTGACGAACTCAAGAAGAACCCCGAAGCTCTTAATCTTTTAAAGAGTTACCAGGGCGGTATGGAGATCAATGCTGGATCCCTCCAACGCGCACTTAACAACCCGAAGACCGCCGAAGCCTATCGTGTATACGGCGAAGCTTTCGATGGTTCATCCTACGTGAAAGGGTTGAAGGGTGTCAACGATAGTTTTGTTACTCGTCTTGGTAAAGAGGGCTACAACATGCTTGTGGATCCTGCCGACTCTGACTTCGCTGGTATCTACGATACCCCAATTGCGATTCTCGGTGGGAGTAAAACTCTAGAACTATCAAGTCAGCGTGTTGTAGACAAAGCATCTAGTGTCACGGTTAAGCAAGCTTTAAAGAATTCTGCTGTTACCGAAAGGGGTGAACAGTACATGGAGAAGTACGTATTACCCACTCTAAGCTAGTACTAAACCCAGCAGTTGTTGAGGGATAGTGGGTAGATAGTAAGCGTGCCTGCACATCACCCCTAAGAACTAGTGACAGCAACACCTTAACTAGTTCACAAGTAACCACTAACCGTTCCTATCTACCCTCTAACTTTCATCAACTACCTACTAAGGAGACTCGAACTGATGACAGCTTTGAAGAACCACCCCGGTAAAAAGCTTCGCGCAGACGCTGCCGCATCGCTGGCACGCATCGAAGCAAAGCACGGGATTATTACTGTCAACTCTGCATGGCGCACTCCGGCCGAGCAGCAGGAACTCATCAACCGCTGGAAGCGAGGAGGCAAGGGTAACCGCCCGCCTTATCTCTACGAGCCCGCTTCGATCAAGGCTTCGAACCACCTCGATGGTAAGGCCTTCGACACCAGCAACATCAACTTCATGCTCACGACGGGCAAGGACCACGGCTGGGTTCGTACGCACCTCTACGACAAGGTCCACTTCGTCTACTTCCCTGAGCGTGACAAGTTCAAGGGCTCTGGTTCTGCGCCTGCCGCCACCAAGGGTTCGGTGAAGGTCAAGAACGAGCAGAACTTCCTCAACCAGTACCGCGGTGAGAAGCTCAAGACTGACGGTATTCGTGGCGACAACACTGAGGCCGCCGTTCGTCGCTACCAGTCGTTCCTCAAGAGCCGCTGGGGTTACAAGGGCGTCATCGACGGTAACTGGGGCCTCGGCACCCAGGCTGCTCACGCCAAGTACTACGAGTCTCTCAAGAAGGGGACCACGCCGCCTAAGGTTGCGGGATTCTCGCAGACGGTCAAGAACCAGCAGGACTTCCTTATCCTCAAGAGGGGTGAGCGGTCCCTGGTGGCTGACGGTCGTCGCGGACCTGCGACGGTTGCAGCATTCAAGCGGTACCAGCAGTTCCTCAAGAAGGGGTACGGCTACCGTGGTACCATCGACGGTGTTTGGGGTTCGGGCATGCAGGCAGCCCACGCCAAGTACTACGCAAAAGTCAAGTAGCAACCTGAAGGGGCGCACTAGATGATCCATTATTTAAGTGCGTCTGCCGCCGAGGGTGTTGATCCAATCACTGCGTTACTTACGCGAGACTGGGCAGCCCTCGGCGGATGGTCGCTCTTCATTGGCCTAGGACTATTCCTAATTATTTCGTTCTTCCGAGAGGGCATTGTTCCGGGAGCACGTTACCGTCGACTCGAGGAGGCTGCACTTAAAACTTCAGAAGCCAACAATGGACTGATCGAACAAAATGGCCAACTTATCGCAGCGAATCAAATCACGGAACACTTCTTTCGAGAAACCGTCCCCAAGAGAGGGGAGCCGAAAACGTGACATTCAACCTGTTTAAGAGACGCCCACCAAAAGTCGATCCTGAAGAATTAATGCGCAAAGCTGAAGATAGTATTGCCCACGTTGAAGGCCAGCAAGACCATGTCAATGCGCTCACATCGTATTTGATCTGGCGAACTGGAGACAACGGATTCGGACAAGATTTTGAGTATACACTTCGGCCTAAGGGGGCATCGTCATGAGCAAATTCCACGAGTGGCTTATCGCCATCAACTACAAGAAGGCTAAACCACTGGTGTGGTTGGTCGCCCTTCTGGCTGTTGCAAGTTTTGTCTTCTTCGGCGCTACTGAAGCAGTACATGCTTACAACACTTTTGCCTGGGTTACTTCCAACCTTCTTGTCGCATATATTGCACTGCTGCTCTGTGTTTTTGTGGCGGGGTACCAGCTCCTTTTCGATCCTAGCGCAACTACTGCTGGTCGATTCGTATTCCGGTTCGCGCTTTCGCTAATTGGTGTTATTGGGCTTGTTGCAATCAGTCTCTTCGTTGACCCGCAGATGGGTAGACGATGGTTCGAGTATCCTGGTGATGTTCTTGCTTGGCGTCCTACCGTTCGCTTACTTGCTTACGGTTATGTCGCATACACTATTACCGGACTCGCAGTACTCCTTGGTTACCGAAAGTGGCGACCTGAACTTTTGCGTACGGCTCCTGCAGATCAGGACTTGGTGAAGCCGCGCAATTTTAGCTGACAAATCGTGGGGACTCCTTAATGGGGTTCCAGGTTCAAGTGCAAGTGGCGTAGTCGATCCGCCTATACTTGTGCGACAAACAAAACGGGTGTCATCAGCCCATCTCCTTTCAAGAGGGCCTGGAGCCTCATTAAGGAGTCCCCACGAGACAATACACCTGTCGGAGGTGAAGAAGTATGGCGGTTAAACGATCGAACTCTGGATCCGACAAGCCGAGAAGGCCGCCTGCTACCACCCCTGAAGCTCGAGAGAACCAACTCATTTCTTTGGCGGTGGATCTTGCCGAAAGGCAGCTCCTTGATGGTACGGCGTCAGCGCAGGTAACTGTGCATTATTTGAAGCTTGCCACTGCAAAAGAAAGTCAAGAGCGTAAGAAGCTTGACGCTGAAGTTGAACTCCTGCGAGCACGAGTAGCTGCTATTGATTCTGGCGAAGAGAACGCACGTCTGTTTACAGAGGCAATCAACGCGTTCAAGATGTATAGCGGGCAAGACACGGGAGAACAAATCGATGATTAAGACTTATTCCGAACTTGCTGGACTGAGCACGTTCTTAGAACGATTCGAATACCTCAGACTCAATGGGTCCGTAGCGGAAGCAACCTTCGGGTTTGACCGGTATATTAACCAGAACTTCTATCGCTCCACCGAGTGGCGAAGAGTCCGAGACTATGTTATTGTGCGAGACAATGCGTGTGATTTGGGTATTGAGGATCATGAGATCCACGGACCTATCACTATTCACCATATCGTACCGATGACTGTGGCTGACATCGAGGAAGGACGGATCAATATTCTTGATCCTAACAACCTTATCTCTACCACTCATGCAACACACAATGCTATTCACTACGGAGATGCTAATCTTCTGGCGCAGCCCTTTGTTGAGCGGCGACCGGGAGATACCAAATCCTGGTGAGTAGTAACATCGATAGTAAAAAATTGCCCCGATTCAGCAAACTCCCAGGTTTCTGAATCGGGGCCTCACACTTTTAATTTGCCAGATAGGGAGGTGTAGGACAGTGGCAGTAGACGAACAGAGTATTTTGGATTCGGTGAAGAAGGTCGTTGGTCTTCCAGCAGATGACGATTCGTTTGACGCGGACATCATCATGTTCATCAACGGTAATTTTGCAACGCTGAACCAGCTCGGAGTCGGTGAAGACACTTTCTACATCGAAGACAACACAGCGAAGTGGGGCGAGTTTGCGCCTAACGTCCCCTATATTGGTATGATCAAGTCATACATGACTATGAAGGTACGCCTCCAGTGGGACCCACCCCAGGTATCCTCTCTTCTTGCGTCAATGGAGAAGATGGTTGCTGAGTATGAATGGCGTCTCAACGTATTTGCCGATAAGGGTTTGACCGTTATCCCAGTAGTCGTTGATCCGGAGGACTAGTATGTTCGATGTAGATCAGGCTGCAGAAGACGCGTTTATTGCACACTTTGGTGTGAAGGGTATGCGTTGGGGCGTTCGTCGAGAGAAAGATCCAGTCAAGACGGCTGCGATTCAGGCGAAGCGTGATGGACGAGCCGAGAAGTTTGTTCAGAAGGCTTCCATATTCGACACGCAAATCAGTGAGCTTCGTAACGCTACGCCTAAGTACAGCTTCCAACAGCGTGGTATTAACAAGCAGATCAGTAAGCTCGACGAGAAGCGTGAACGCGCTCTTGTGGATGCTGAGAAGAAGCGTCAGGGTAAACTCTCTACTACTCAGAAGAAAGTTGTTATTGGCGCCTCTGTTGCTGCTGCGTTAATTGCTGCAAAGGTAACCCACGACGGTATTCAGAGCGGTGATTTCCATAGACTTGCCGCCAAGGGTAAGAACTTCCTGAACAAGGACGTCGCCTTTGGATTCAAGCGTAATGAGAAGCTTGCTGACATGGATCTCGATATTGACGGCATTCAGAACCTCGTTGTCAAGAAGATCAATCCGGATTACGGCGGAATCGGCACTAAGATGAACTGTCGTCGTGCCACATTTGCGTACGAGATGCGTAGACGAGGTTATGATGTAGCGGCTACAAAGACTACCAACGGTAGTGGCCAAACTGCTATCGGTCTCTTCAACGCTATTGATCCTAATGCTACGGGTACCAAGACTGGCATGTTTTCTTATGCTAAGCGTGCTATCAAGGAAACGACTGCTGAGGTTAATGGTGGTCCCACACCTATGATCGACTTGGTAAAGAACTTTGCACCAGGCGGTAAGAACAAGATTGACGTCCCCGATGCTAAGGGTGTATTTGAAGCTCTTAGTACCCAACCTAACGGTTCTCGAGGCGAACTCGGTGTTCAGTGGGCTATGGGTGGCGGTCACAGTATGGCTTATGAGATTGTCAAGGGTCGGGCTGTCATTTTCGATGCCCAGTCTGGTAAAACTTTTACTGATTTTAGCGAGTTTGCTCAGTCAGGTGGAGACCGCCTCAAGGCTGCCGGGTTCACTCGACTTGATGATGTCCCCCTCAACAAGGACTTCCTACTGAAATGGCTGAAGGATGCTAACTGAAGAACAAGCCACGCAGATCATTAAGTCGGCATTTTTAGACGGCGAGATCAAAGCCTTTATCGATTACAACGGTGTATACCTGTTCCAGGTATTTTCGCCAGACCCTTTAGAGGGCGATCAGGATCCGTTCTTCTCAGTTAACCAGACTACTGGCGAGCTTCGAGATTTTTCGGTAATGACAGATGGTGACATCAACGAAATCACTGAGAAATTTCTAGCTAAGGAGGCTGGTGGATAATGACAGATACTGACAGCCTTACTCATTACGGTGTTCCCGGAATGCGGTGGGGTAAGCGTAAAGGTAGCTCGTCATCCGCTTCTTCGTCGTCTAAGTCTAAAGGAAAGTCTGATAAAGAAGACATTTCTAAGATGAGTGACGAGGAACTCAAGAAGCGAGTTGCACGACTCAACCTCGAAAAGCAGTACCGTGACCTCACCGACCCGTCAAAGGGTGGTAAGACTACGAACAAGGGTGCCAAAGCGGCAACCAATATTATGGGTAACATCGGTAAGTCTCTCGTGACTAGCTACGCGATTAAGTACGCCACTAAGGGTATTGATGCAGCTATTCAGGAAGCAATGAAGCCCAAGCCTAAGAATGGGCAGCTTTCCATCGGTAAATAGTAACAGAAAGGGGGTTGGTAATGAGCCTCGACAACACAGCAGTACCCGTCTACTACGGTCGCTTCCGCGACGCAGTATGGCGTGGAGACATTCCGGTTAACCGTGAAGTCGGCGCCGAGATGAATCGCATTGACGAACTCATTGCCAACCCCAAGTACTACTACGATGACAAAGCTGTAGAGGGGTTCTTCGCTTACTGTGAGAACGAACTCACCCTAACTGACGGCGGCGATCTCCATCTTATGGACTCGTTCAAGGTCTGGGCCGAGCAGATCTTCGGATGGTACTACTTCGAAGAGCGAACAGTATACGTTCCCTACCCTGATGGGCACGGCGGACACTACGTTCAAAAGCAGATCAAGAAGCGGCTTACGACTAAGCAGTACTTGATTGTTGCTCGAGGCGCAGCTAAGTCGATGTATGCCTACCTCATTCAGAGTTACTTCTTGAATGTGGACACCGAGACCACTCACCAGATTACGACTGCTCCTACCATGAAGCAGGCCGAAGAGGTGATGTCTCCTTTCCGAACAGCTATTGCTCGGGCCAAGGGTCCGCTGTTTAAGATGCTCACTCGTGGGTCTTCGCACAACACTAGTGGTAGTGCCGAGAGTAAAGTACACCTTGCTTCGACTAAGAAGGGTATCCAGAACTTCCTGACGAACTCTCTTCTTGAGATTCGCCCGATGAAGATCGATAAGCTTCAGGGTCTCCGACCTAAGATCTCTACGGTTGACGAGTGGTTGTCGGGAGACGTCCGAGAGGATGTTGTCGGCGCCATCGAGCAGGGTGCATCAAAGCTGGATGACTATCTCATCGTCGCTATCAGCTCAGAGGGTACTGTCCGTAACGGTAGTGGTGACACTATCAAAATGGAACTCCAGAGCATTCTTAAGGGCGAGTTCATTGCGCCTCACATCTCCATTTGGTACTACAAGCTTGACGACATTAGTGAAGTCGCCATGCCTGAGATGTGGCTTAAGGCCAATCCAAACCTCCCACTGACGGTTACGTATGAAACGTACCAGCGTGATGTCGAACGAGCTGAGAATGCTCCTGCTGCGAAGAACGATATCCTCGCAAAGCGCTTCGGCATTCCAATGGAAGGTTACACCTACTACTTCACTTACGAAGAGACTCAGGTACACAAGCGCAAGTTCCGTTTCTGGCAACTACCGTGTGCTTTGGGTGTTGACCTTTCTCAAGGTGACGACTTCTGTGCCTTTACCTTCTTATTCCCTCTCGCTAGAGGCGAATTCGGTATTAAGACCCGAAGTTACATCACTGAGATGACTCAGATGAAGCTTCAGAGCGCCATGCGACTTAAGTATGACGACTTCGTCAAGGAAGGCACTCTGCAGGTTATGGACGGCAACGTTCTTGACATGATGCAGGTGTATGAAGATCTTGAGCGCCATATTATCGACAACGAGTATGACGTTCGAGCACTTGGCTTTGACCCCTATAACGCTAAAGAGTTTGTTAGCCGCTGGGAGTCTGAGAATGGTGCTTATGGTATCGAAAAGGTTATTCAGGGTGCTCGGACAGAGTCTGTCCCCCTGGGTGAGCTTAAGAAACTGAGCGAGGAGCGTATGCTCCTCTTCGACGAAAGTCTAATGTCGTTTGCCATGGGCAACGCCGTTACAATGGAAGACACTAACGGTAACCGCAAGCTCCTGAAGAAGCGTCAAGACGAAAAGATCGATAACGTTTCAGCCCTCATGGATGCTTACGTTGCCTACAAAGCAAACAAAGACATGTTCGAGTAGACAGGAAGATATTATGAGCACGAATTACACGGCTCTGGTGCTTGACGCCATGAGCGAGGAAGACGCTCTTGCACACTTCGGTGTGAAGGGTATGCGTTGGGGCAAGCGACAGGCTAGCGATAGCGGTGGCGGATCTGACGGTGGTGGACGACCCAGCATGGCTAACGCATCGGTCAACCGCGCTGCTAAGCGGGCCGACAAGACTGAAGCTCGAGCACAGAAGAAGCTCGACGGCAAGGCTCGCGATGTCGAGATCAAGGATGCTCGTGGTCGTCAGGCCGAGCGTGCCCTTAAGCTTCAGAATGCCCCGAACGCCTACGCTAAGGCAAAGGGCGAGGTCGGACGTAAGGCTGTTACTCGTAACCTTTCTAAGCTTGCGCAGGAGTATGACTTTGGCCCCGACGCGGTTGCGTCCATGCAGGCTACCAAGGGTGAGAAGATCGCCGGTGGAATTATCGCTGGTGTTGGTGCAACCATGTTTGTCGCCGGTTTCGTCGCCCCGATCATTCTCGACCGATGAGCGATTCCCTTCAGCACTACGGCGTCCCCGGCATGCGCTGGGGGAAACGGAAAGCCGTCTCGTCTAGTTCTGATTCTTCAAGTTCTTCGGCTAAGAAAACCAAAGAACCTAAAGAAAAAAAAGAACTCACCGATGATCAGAAAGCTGCCCGCAAATCCCGGAACACCCGTACCGCTCTAGCCCTCACGGCCTTCGGCGTAAAGTATGGACCCGGTATTGCTAAGGTTGGCGGACTCGCTGTCGGAACTTTGGTCGTAGGACTCAACGCCAAGAAAATGGCTAAGGGTGAAGCTGCTGCTAATGCCGCTGTTCGTGGTATTGGTTCGGAAGTATTCACTCGACTCAAAGCCGACGCCGACGGTGTTTGGCGCCTCGCTGATATTTAGTCTTTAGGAGAGACATGACTACACTTGATGTTTCAGCTCTCGCTGAGGACGCCTTTATTCGCCACTATGGCGTACGAGGTATGAAGTGGGGTAAGCGCAACCCTCGTAATGAGAACTATTCGGACCAGCAGATCAAGCGTGATACGCAGGTTTATGGTAAGAGTGGTGCTAAGCGAGTCAACAAGCAGCTCAATGATGGGGACTCTATTTCTGTAGCTCGAGGCAACGAGAAAACTCGTCGTGATCGTGTTATGGGGAAGAACAAGTACGTTCGTCAGGGTGGAAAAGTTGCAGGCGCCGTCGGTGGTGTCGTCGTTGCTAACGTGGGCCTTACTGCTCTCGCTAAGTCGGCTACATCTAAGATCGGTCAAGATATTGCTGGAAAGATCCTTGGTCCTTCTGGTGGTTCCTCGCTCAGACTCGTTGGTGAGCTTGCTAACAACCCCGCAGTTCGTATTACAGCCTCCGCTGGTGCGGCTAAGGTCGCGACTATGTTTGCTGGGGACGCTGCTGTATCCGTCAACATGCGAGCAAACGGATACGACCCGAACCGAAAGTAAACATGATCGACAACAGCCAGGAAAGGAGGTGAGTTATGGCAAAAATCATGGATAGTCTGAAGCACGCCCTCGGCGCCTTCAATGCTTTCCGAAACGAAGATGAACAGCAGCAGATGGGGTCTTGGACATACGGTGGTAGCTTCGGCGGCTTCCGACCAGACCGAAATCGAATGAGCGTTGGTAATGACCGCTCAATCATTTCCTCTATCTACACTCGTCTCAGCATTGACGTGGCATCTCACGAGATCAAGCACGTTAAGAACGACGAAGAGGGTCGATATTCCGAGGATGTAAACAGTGGATTGAACTACTGCCTTACCCAGGAAGCTAACATCGACCAGGCTGCTCGCCACTTCCGCCAGGATATTGCGATGACTCTCTTCGACAAGGGTGTAATTGCGATCGTTCCGGTAGACACAACTTCGAACCCTAACATCACAGACTCGTTCGATATTAAGACGATGCGGGTCGGGGAGATCACTCAGTGGTACCCTCGTCACGTCAAGGTACGTCTTTATAACGATCAAAAGGGTCAGTTCCAGGAAGTTCTGGTACTCAAGCAGAATACCTGCATTATTGAGAACCCGCTTTATGCTGTGATGAACGAGCAGAACTCTAACCTGCAGCGTCTTATTCGTAAGCTCGGCTTGCTGGATAGCGTTGACGAACAGATGAGTTCTGCGAAGCTCGACATGATCATTCAGCTGCCATACGTCATTAAGACACAGGCTAAGGCTGATCAGGCAGCCGAACGTGCTAAGAATATTGAAATGCAGCTCAAGGGCTCTCAGTATGGTATTGCTTACACGGACGGTACCGAGAAGATTACCCAGCTGAACCGACCGGTAGAGAACAAGCTTCTCCCCACGGTTGAATTCCTTACCAAGCAGCTCTTCGGACAGCTTGGTTTGACCCCTGGTGTCTTTGATGGTACGGCGAGTGAGGCCGAGATGAACAACTACTACAACCGTACGATTGAGCCTGTATTGGCAGCAATCACGGAAGCTATGTCTCGTGCCTTCCTCACCAAGACTGCTCGAACCCAGGGCCACCGGATTCGATCGTTCCGCGACCCCTTCAAGCTGCTGCCAGTTAGTAGCTTTGCTGAGGTTGCTGACAAGTTCACTCGCAATGAGATTCTTTCGTCTAACGATCTTCGTCATTACATTGGTATCAAGCCGTCTAAGGACCCTAAGGCTGATCAGTTGGTCAACAGCAATGTTCCCCAGCCTGCAGTTCCTGGCGCAGCTGCCCCGCCGCCTGAAGAGGATGTGGAAGAAGATGACGATGGGCTTGACGATGTGAATGCTGCTTTCGATGACGCGGAAGCTGAGCTGGATGCGATTGTGAGGGGCCTTGGTTAACAAAGTCGCTCGCCCAAAACCAACTTGGCTGAAGTACGCTTATGAAGCAGTTCCGCCGAGTGATAGCTCCCTGCAACATGCGTATGATCCCGTGAAAGCTCGAGAGTATTACCTAAGAACTCGAGAACTCAAGGGACGCGAACCGGGTGTTCAGGAGACTGCTGCTGAGTTTGCTTCTAAGGCGACTGCTGCGGCATCGTCGCTTAAGAAGAGTAACACAGCAGACAAAGCTATCACCACGAAGCGAGACAAAAGACTCAAGGTGGTTAGAGAGCGAAACGAGGCTCTTAAGAAGAAACTCGATGGACTCAATAGCCGCCTTGCGACAATCGGGAAAGAAGCTAAGAAGAAGCCTAAGGGTGAGCGTGCTCGCCTCGAAGGACAAATCAAAGATGCTCAAGCCCGAATTGTCAAGGCCCGCGAGAATCTTGCTCGGAAGATGGAGCGAGAGAAGCGCAAAGCAGCGGCCAAGCGAAAGAAGAAGGTCAGCCCAGCCCGCGCTACAATAGCAGGCACAAGTAACAGAAAGGGTTCTTCAAAATGACAGCAGAAGTTGCAGACTTCTCTGGTTACGCCACGAAGAACGGGCTCCTGTGCGCGGATGGTCTGACCATCAACCACGGGGCCTTTAAGGATCAGGATCGTACGAGGGTGCCGCTTGTGTGGCAGCACCAGCACGGCGAGGTTGATCAGGTTCTTGGACACGGTATTCTCGAAAACCGGCCAGATGGCACCTACGTTTACGGCTTCTTCAATGATAGCCCCTCGGGACGTGTAGCTAAGGAACTCGTGGTTCACGGGGACGTTAACGCACTGTCTATCTTCGCCAACAAACTCCGCAAGGCCGGAAAGAACGTCGTTCACGGCGTTATCCGGGAAGTCAGCCTCGTGCTGGCTGGGGCGAACCCTGGAGCCCGCATCGATACTGTCAACCTCGCCCATGGCGAAGACGGCACGGAGATGCTCGAGGCAGAGATCACTACAGGTGATTCATTCGATCTCGTATTTGGCGAGAAGTATGAACTTGTCCACGGCGATGCTGAAGTCGACAAAGATGATGAGGTTACCGACCCCAAGGCTGAGGCTGAGGTAGAGGTTGACTCAACTAGCGATGACAACACCAACACGGACGAGGTGATTGTGGACCCTGCAGGTACTCCTTCTACGGAGGTTCCTGGACCCACGGTGACCGATCCGAATCCCAATCCGGACGCACCTCAGAACGACCCCATCCCGGGCGAAGACCCGAATGACAACATCCAGCACGCTAACACAGAAGGAGCCGTCATGGCTGAGAAGACCATCAAGGACGTTTACGACGCTTTCACTGAAGAGCAGAAGAACGTCGTCCACTTCATGATCGGCGAGGCCCTCGATGAGGCCGACGGCGACGACGACAACCTCGCACAGTCCGCTGTGGACATCTACAAGGAAGGGTTCGACATGGGCCGCAACGTTTTCCAGGACAACGCCACCACCGGTGGTTCCAACACGACCGACACGCTTATGCACGACGCGTTCTCGGGTGACAACCTCGTCAACATCATCTCCGAGGCCAAGAAGCTCGGATCGTTCCGTGACGCGTTCCTCGCTCACGCTGAGTCCACGGACTACGGTATCGAGAACATCGATATCCTCTTCCCGGATGCCCGCCTGGTCAACCAGAGCCCGGACATCATCGGTCGTCGTACCGAGTGGGTCGCGAACGTCCTCGCTTCCACGAAGCACTCCCCCTTCTCGCGCATCAAGTCGACGGCTGCTGACATCACGGCGGACGAGGCTCGTGCCAAGGGTTACGTCAAGGGAACCCGCAAGAAGGACGAGGTCATCAAGCTCCTGAAGCGTGTCACCACGCCCGGGACGATCTACAAGAAGCAGAAGCTCGACCGTGACGACATCGTCGACATCACGGACCTCGACGTCGTTGCCTTCCTCAAGGCTGAGATGCGTCTCATGCTTGACGAGGAGCTTGCTCGCGCCATCCTCATCGGAGACGGCCGTGAGTCGGACGACGAGGACAAGATCGATGAGGACCACATCCGTCCCATCGCGACCGACGATGACATGTACGCCCACCAGCTGACCATCGCGTCGAACCTGGACGCCAAGGGTGTCATCGAGAGCATCATCCGTGCTCGTAAGTACTACAAGGGTACCGGTACGCCGACGCTCTACACCACGGACGACGTCCTCACCGACCTCATCCTCCTCGAGGACAAGGTTGGCCGTCCGCTCTACGCGACCGAGGCTGAGCTTGCTGCTAAGCTCCGCGTCGCCAAGATCGTCACGGTCGAGGTCATGGACTCCGCTCCGGAGATCATCGGCATCCTCGTCAACCTCGCCGACTACACGATCGGTGCGGACCAGGGCGGCAACGTCTCCATGTTCGATGACTTCGACATCGACTTCAACCAGTACAAGTACCTCATCGAGACCCGTGTCTCGGGTGCGCTGACGAAGCCGAAGTCTGCCGTTGTCGTGAAGCGCGTTCTGGGTACGGTTGTCACGCCGAACCAGCCGTCCTACAACTCGGCGACCCACGTCCTGACCATCCCGAACATCGAGGGAGTCCAGTACTCCGTCGAGGGAGTCAACGTCAACGCGGGCAACCGTACCCTGACCGAGTCCGAGACGGTTGAGGCTTCGCCCAAGACCGGTTACTCCTTCCCGGCCAACACCATCACCAACTGGGACTACACCTTCACTGCTTGAGGGCAGGAAGAATCTCTGACGGTTACTGACCATGGGGCTGGGAACTTCACACTGGCGGGGCCTTCTGTAAGGGAGGTCGACTCGTCTACGTATGAGGTTTCCGGCCCCACAGTAGTCCCCGCCGGTGAGGATTCTTACTCGATAAGTAACAACGAAGGGTAGTTCTTCAAAATGGTACGATTCTTTGGTGTAGTTGGTTTTTCCAATAATCAAGAAACCTCACCTGGTGTTTGGGAAGATGTCATCACGGAGAAATCCTACACGGGTGACGTCATCAAGGATACCCGGCAGCTTGAAGCTAGTTCTGAGCACATCAATGGCGACATCAATGTGCGTAACTCAATTAGCATCGTAGCAAACGGTTTCGCTAACGAAAGAATCTTCGCCATTAAGTACGTGAAGTGGCGGGGGGTTCGATGGCATGTCACTGACGTGGATGTTCGACCCCCCCGCCTGATACTTTCGTTGGGAGGAATCTGGAATGGCAACACGCCTAATGTTACATGATAAGCTTCTGAAGCTTCAGACAGGACTAAATGTCTATTTTCAGAAGCCTCCCAACACCGGTATGAAGTATCCGTGCATCGTCTATGGCCTTGATGGCATAAACACTGATCACGCAAACAACCAGCCGTATCGCCGTGCAAAGCGGTGGCAGGTTACAGTCATCGACCGAAATTCTGATATGCCTATATCAGATTTGGTTGGTCAACTCAGCTCTGCGACATTTTCTCGCAGGTTTGTAGTAGACGACCTTTATCACGACGTTTATACCCTTTACTTCTAAGGAGCAATACTATGGCTGAACTCAAGTGGGATCAGGTCGGTGAGCGTCTCTACGAGACCGGCGTCGATCACGGAGTTCTTTACATCCCGACGTCTGCGGGCGTCTACAGCAACGGCTACGCCTGGAACGGTCTTGTCTCGGTTACCGAGTCGCCTTCTGGTGCGGAGTCCAACAAGCAGTACGCCGACAACGGCGTCTACCTCAACCTCATTTCGGCTGAGGAGTTCGGTGGCACGATCGAGGCCTTTACTTCTCCCAAGGAGTTTGACCAGTGCGATGGCTCTGCGACCCCGGTTCCGGGTGTGTCCATTGGACAGCAGCCCCGCAAGTCCTTCGGTCTGTCGTACCGCACCCGTGTTGGTAACGACACCGAGGGTACGGAGCACGGCTACAAGATCCACCTCATCTACGGCGCCCTTGCGGCTCCGACGGAGAAGGCGTTCGCTTCCATCAACGACTCGCCTGAGGCGATCACGCTGAGCTGGGAGATGTCGACGACTCCGGTTGAGGTCCCGGGCCACAAGGCGTCTGCGTCCATCTCGATCGACTCCACTCTGGTGGACCCGACGGCTCTCGCAGCCCTCGAGGAGATCCTGTATGGTTCGCTCACCACTCCGGCACGCCTCCCCCTCCCTGCAGAGGTCCTTGAGATCTTCGAGGGTGGCGCTGGCGCTGCTGGTGTTCAGGCGGCTTTCGTGAACGGTGACGAAGACGACTTCGTCGAGACGACGTCCGGCAACTAGTAACATCTCTTGAAAGGAGACTGGGGAATGCTCACAATTGAGGTTCCGGCACAAGAGCTATTTGACGAGAGTACATCTCGGTTCATAACTCGCAACGCAGTAACGCTGGAGCTTGAGCATTCCCTAGTCTCCCTATCAAAATGGGAGTCCAAATGGGAGATTGCTTTCTTGGGTGATACCCAAAAGACTCCCGAACAAACTCTCGACTACATTAAGTCGATGACTCTCAACCAGGTCGACCCGGAAGTCTATACTAGAATTCCCGAGGACCGACTTCGTGAGATTAACGACTATCTAGTCTCTAAGCAGACTGCCACCTGGTTCTCCTTGGATGGAACACCCAAAACACCTGGTCGCAAGCAGACCATTACCGCTGAGCTTATCTACTACTGGATGGTAGCGCTCAACATTCCACCCGAGTTTGAGAAGTGGCACCTTAATCGTCTCATCACATTCATCCGAGTGTGCAATGAGAAGAACACCCCGGCTGACAAGAAGAAGTCAAAGATGACACGAGCCCAGCTCATTGAGCGAAACCGTGCAATCAATGCCGAGCGTAGAGCTAAGTACAACACCAATGGATAAACGAAGGAGGCGACCTTGACTAGACTTGACTGGGACATTATTGGCGATCGAGAATACTATGTTGGAGTCGACCAAGGCGTCTTCTATCCCATCGATGGTCCCGGGGTAACCTGGAATGGATTGGTCTCTATCACAGAGGCCCCAACCGGTGGTGAGCCCATGGCCTACTACTACGACGGTGTAAAGTATCGCATTGATGCAGCTAGCGAGGAGTTTGGCGCAACGCTTCAGGCCTATACGTATCCTGATGCCTTTGCCGAACACGATGGCTCTTACTTCTATGACGGTCTTGGGTTCAGCGAGCAGCCTAGAAAGACCTTCAATCTTTCCTACCGTACTAAGGTAGGTAACGACGTTGACGGCATTCAGCATGGGTACAAAATCCACCTGATCTACAACGTCATGGCATTTCCCACGCAGCGAGCTAACTCTGCAATGGGTGAGACCCCAGACCCAATTAATTTCTCTTGGGTTCTAAGCGCAGTTCCAGTTGTGGCTATGGGCGTCAAGCCTACGGCGCATCTGACTATTGATTCCCGTAAGACTAACCCCCGTCTCATGCGTGAGATTGAGGATATTCTCTACGGGACTGCAACTACCGCGCCTCGTTTCCCCACGGCTGATGAGCTTGTCGCTCTGTATGCTGGTGCACTCGAGATCATATTCAATGGTGTTTCTGGTTTGTCTGGTCTCATCGCTTTCCAGACCCACTTCGACCTTATGGGAAACCAGGATGTCGGGGTGTACAGTATTCCGTCAACCAGTCGTCTTGTCTCTCCCGACGGCGATGGCTTCTACAGTTTGGGTTTTTAAATGCCATATAATAGAATTCCGGGAGTAGATGAAAACTTCAACTTCCCGCCTGAAATCCTCGCAGCCATCATGGCTTCGGATGAGTTTGAAGACAAAGTAGAACTCATTGAGAATTATGTCAAGAAAGCCATTTCTGACGAGTCTAAGAAGCAGCACAACTACGGTGAGGAACTCCCTACCGCTACTGAAGATAAGGTTGTTGGGCGGCTTTACTACCGTACCAAGAACAACACTCTGTATGTATATTCGGGTACCGGATGGCTTCCCATTGGTGGTCGTACGGTTGTTCCGCTGGCTAACCTTCTGGCGTTTGCTAACGGGCACTCTATTGCTCCGGGTACCGAGTCTACGCCGTATATCTTCCGTCGAGATGATGAGATTCAGCTTAAGCTGAGGATAAAGCGTAACCGTACTCTTCAGCATGCCTTGACGATATTCAGTCTTAAGCCCGCCTATGAGGCTTATGGTAATGGATTAACTTCTATGTCTGGCGTGCAGTCTGGTGGTACTACTTCAGCTGCACCTATTGCATGTGGTATTGACAACACCAACAACCGCTTTGTTGCATTCTCGCCCAGTAACAGTAGCGACATCATCGAATTCGCCGGGTCATTCCTCATTAAAACCTAAGATTATTCTGAAAGGATCTCAATGTCAACACTCATATGGGACCGGGTAGGGGAAAAGGCCTACGAGAGTGGTGTCGATCACGGTGTCCTTTACGTTCAGGGTCACTCGGGAGTTCCTTGGAATGGTCTTACTGGTCTGTCTGAGAAGCCCTCTGGTGCTTCTGCAAACGCCATTTATGCTGACGACAAGAAGTATCTCAACCTGATTTCGCCAGAGAACTTTGGCGCTAGTCTGCAAGCCTACACATATCCTAAGCTGTTTGAGGAATGCGATGGTTCGGCTAACATCGGTCGGGGACTTCTTGTCGCACAGCAGCCGCGGAAAACTTTTGGGTTTTCTTATCGGACACTTATGGGTAATGATATCGAGGGTCTTTCACTAGGCTACAAGATTCACCTTGTCTATGGTTGCTTAGCTTCACCTTCGGAAAAAGCTCGTTCTACCATTAATGACACACCTAGTGCTATGGTTCTTAACTGGGAGCTTACCACCACGCCTGTCCCCGTTCCAGGTAAGGGTACGACTTCGCATTTGACTATTGTCTCAACTGAGGCTAACGTATTTGCGCTCAAGTTCATTGAAGAAATTCTCTATGGTACCCCGACCACGGATCCTCGACTTCCCACGCCAGCTGAGCTTATGGCTATTGTTTCGCTGCCTTGGCCCGAGCCTGAGCCCGAGTTCCCAGAAGAGCCTGAGGTTCCTGAGGAGCCGGAAGAGCCGGAAGAGCCTGAAATTCCTGTTGGCGATATCTTCGTTACTGACGATGGCGATGATCTTTACACAATCGAGGGTACCTCTACCTCGGTCAAGATGATTACCGAAGATGTTTACGAGATTTCGAGTCAGACAGTTACTAAGATTGACGAAGACACTTACGAGATTACTTCTGGTGGTTTGTCTAGCGACTACGTAGAAATTACTCAAACGGGAACGCACGAGTATCTCTTGAGTGGCACCGATGAATCTCTTCAAGATCTTGGTAATAATCTCTACCGAATTAATTCTACTTATTTGGCTCTGAAGTCACCCGGTGTTTACACACTTAGCGACACCCCAACTGAAATTGAACTTCGTGTTTCTGATAATGGATCCGGAGAGTTCACTATTTTTGGGACAGACGACCGAGTAATTGACCTAGGCGACGGTGAATATCGAATCGTTAGCGATGGGGTTGTTATGAACGAACCCGGTAGTTACACCATTAATGACAACTCTTAATTCCGCAAAGGAGCCGACATGGCAACTGTACAGGTAGCTACGGCTGCAAAGGTTGAACGAATCGATAACGCCACCATTTCCGATTTAGATGTTATTGCCACAAAGCTGGTTCTCACAACTAAGGGTGGACAGACCCTCGAGATTGATCTGGCGCCTCTTATTGGTGATGGCGAACCCGCCATCCTACGAAAGGGCGAGACGCATATTCAGTGGCAGCTCGAGAGTGAGGGCACGATTTGGCATGACCTTATTGCTCTTGTAGACCTTAAAGGTCCTCAGGGTAATGTCGGTCCCGCCGGTAACGCCTTTGCTTACGGTGTTCTCCCCGTTGTATATTACAGCGGAACTGCCTGGCCTACTCGAGCATCTAGCATTCCGGCTGGATACACTGGGCGAGTCACTTATGATAGCTCAACTCACCAGAATGCTGCGGCTCCTACGGACCACAAGGCTGGCGACCGCTGGCAGAAGTGGGGCGATCCCTCTTGAGTCCAGTAGATACTTATGAAATGCTGGATGGTACTTGGTATCCGATTTTTGGTGGCGGTCGGCCAGTAACCTCTATCCCTGACGATAACTTCGTTCTGGGTATGACCATCCCCGACATCAACGCCGGTAACATCGCTCCTCGCTCCTGGATTAACCGCAAAACCTTTGACGGAGACGTGAATGGTGCTGGGGAATTTGTTCCGGTGAACAATGAGACCATTAAGGGCGTTGACTTTGGAAACACCCCAATCAATCTTTCTGGTCGTGCGGCTTTCTTTGAGGATTGCACTTGGGAGATTGGGGGCGCCGGATATTCCGCTCGTCGTCCAGTAGTCAACGCCTACACCAGCACCGGATCCAGCTTTGATTTCTGTTCTTTCAAAACCCTTCAGCACGCTAAGGGATATAACGCTTCTAGCGCTATTACTGGACAGAATTATCGGGTAAACCGAACATTCATCGAAGGATTTGTCGATTGTCTTGGCGGATTCCCGCCCACTTCCGCTGGCGGTAACTTGGGTGTTGAGGTCCTTGGATCATATCTTGGCCGAATGAGCTGGTGGTGGTGGCCTACAGGTGGTACGGTTCACCCCTCTGACACCATGACCCACAATGACCCGTTCCAGTGGCAGGGCGGTAAGGGTCTTCACATTGAAGGCTGCTGGTCAGAAGGACTATATTCTGAAAGCGTCGGGCACGGCGTTGGCGGACAGACTTCTATGACGGTTGACGGAACCATGTATAATCTTGCAACTAAGCGTTACGAGATTGTTCAGGGTAACGGTGCATACCCCAACAAGAATGGTGGATCCATCGCTGGCTTTGTTCTGTGTAGCAACGCAGGCCGTGGTGACATGGGTGATGCAAAACTGATCAACAACTGGGGCCAGGGTGGTGCTCAGTGGATCAACGGTGGTGGATTTGTTGGCGCCGGACCCTTCGGAGAAATCCGTGGCAACCGAATTCGTCGCAACCAGCGCCAGAGTAACGGACAGATCTCCATCAAGAGCGGCGTTGCTGCGACCGTTGAGGGAAATGTTGACATGGATACCGGCGCATTGATTGGACGAGTAAATGGCTGACCTTAGATACGGATTCGACGGCGCAGCTAACGATGCTGCAGCTACGGCTGCAAACACCGGGCTCGCTTCAATTAACGCCAGTGGTACTGCTGGCAGCACGCTAGTTCACAAGACTAGTGGTAGTGCCGATGGTGCCGGACACCTGCTTCTAACTCCGGTTAGCGGTGGGGTTCTGCAGGGCATTGCGAACATGGACGCTATTAAAGCTACCATGATCAAGCTCAAGCAGGATTCGGCACCAGTAAATACGGCAAACATTGGTCAGTGGCGAGATGCTGCTGGTGCTATTGCTACACTTCAGATTCTCAATACGGGTAAACTGAAGCTTGCCGATTGGACTAGTACCGAAGCACTTTACGCAATGCCTGGATGGATGCGTATTGTGTTTTGGCGAGCCGCGGATGGGTCATCCTATAAGGTTGGTCTATTCCAGGGCGAAAGTACTACGCCGTATGAGCCTATCTTTACTGGTGGGGCACTTGGCGCTGGTAGTTCGTTGGTATCCTATCGATTCGGTCGGACCACTGGCGCAAGCGAAGTCACGCCACTTCGACTCGATAGCGTGTTCCTTACCGACACTGCTACCGATATTCCCACGGGTCCCTTCAACCCGCCCACCCCGCCGACCATCATTGGTTCCGCCGACACTGACGATGCTCTGATTGATTTCCGTAACTCGACGCCTTCCGGACTCACCTGGCAGGCCCCTGGCGGAGTTCAGACGATCATGGCTGGTGTCTACCGAGTGCAGCGCACCAATCAGGATCAGACGTTTGAGTTTGTTGCCACTAACCCAGCTAACGGACTCACGGCTAGCAAGACCATCGTTGTTCCGCGTCTGCGGGCTCACGTTGAGCTTCTGACTAGTACTGGTTCGGCGTTCGTTTAATCACACAGAGGCCATAGGCCAAAACTAAAGTTAAGGATTATTATGGCTTCTGCTGATTTTTTGAGTAAAGAAGGGGTCGAGGAGCTGCTTATCGAAGCGCTGGCTTCTCGACCCCAGGTGGACGGGGCAAATGAGTTCCCAGCTCCTGTAATGGAGGCTATTGCTAATTCTTCTGAAATTGAAGCGGTTATCGCAAAAGCTTTAGAAAATTTTGACGGGGGCGAGCCGGATTATTACTCGGCCGCGTTCGCCCAGCCTTCGCCTGGCAACATTCCGGTAGTGACCATTGCTCCATATGTTCTTGGTTCTGATGAGAAGCTTATTCGTGAAAAGCGTGTCAACGGTTCTGGAACAAATGCTGATCTTTTGGCTGACCCTTCATTTAGATATGATGGGATGTTGGAACTGCCTCCGGACAGCGCCAACACAGCACAGTATGTGACCCCACAGTATTTGCCTGGCGGTAGCAGTCAAGCTGCTCGGTACCAGCTCAGAATTGAGACGGTTGCCACAAAGACTGACACGATTAAATTCCGAATGAGGGCTAAGAGCACTACTATTCGACTTAGAATTATCGTTAACGGTCGTTGGGTTAACAAGGAGATGATGGTATTTACCGGACTTACTGCTGGTGCTACTTATCAAATCCTTTTGACGTTCCCTACTGATGCTCAGCGGACAGTTACTTATGAGGATGCTGGTAGTGACACCAGCTTTGGTGGCGTTGCTATTAAGACGGCTGGGGCACTAACTAGACCCACTAAAGAAATTAAGAAGCGCCTTATTTTTATTGCCGATTCTTTTGGTGGCGGCTCATCTTCTCCTCCTAACGGTGCAACCCGAATGGAAACTTGGTGCGCTTTTGTAGCCAAACTTATGGGCGCTGATGCTTGGATTAATATGGCAATCGGTGGGACTGGGTGGTTAGCTACGGCAAACAACTTTGGTACCAGAATTGAAGCGGCTCTCGCTTTCCAACCAACAACCATTGTTTTCCTAGGTAGTAGAAACGATAGTGCAGAGCCCGCTCTAATTCAGGCTGAAGTAGAGCGAGTTATGGGGCTCCTTACCGGTGTTCCTGAAGTTTATGTTACTGGACCGTCTACTTCAGGATTCAGTTCAAGAAACGATGCTGTAAAAGCGGGAGTTATTGCTGCTGGTCGTAAGTTCTTTGATGGTATTGCTGAACAGTGGATCATGCCTGGTGCACCAGATATTGGAACGGATAACGTTCATCCAACTTGGCTTGGACATCAGAAAATTGCTCGAAATTATTTCGAGAACATTGACATGTATCCTGAAGTTCCTCCGGTACCGCCAACACCACCTGGGCCTCCGGCAACGCTATACTTCGATGACTTTAATCGAGCAGACTCAACTACAAGTTGGGGTACCCCGGTTACAGGGAATAACTACAGTGCTTCCGGCACTCGTACGTTAATCATCGAAAGTAATGCTGGTGGTATTTCCACTGTAACCAATAACGCGTACACGTATGTTATGCCGTTTGGTCCTCAGTTAAGTGTTGGTAGCACTTCGGATGGTTTCTATGAAGCTATGATCAAGTACCGAACGGTCGGCGCGTCAAAGGTTCCCAGCTGTGCATTTAACTATTCGGGCTCAGGTACCACAGATATGTTGTTGGTTCAGGGTAATGCTACTTCGGGATTCTGGGAAGTTCGAATCAGCAATCTTTTGCAGACTGCTCTTGTTAACATCCCAGTTGCTGATGGAGACACTATTACGTTTAGACGCGACTTAAATAATACAGTCACGATCAAAATCAACGGTGTTACTCTCTGGACTGGCGTGGATACTACACTTACTGGATATGGTCGAATCGGGTGGAAGCATTTTGCGGCTAATGCTGATTCTCGTATCGAAGAGGCTAAGGTTACCGCTCTATCTTAGAAATCACACGGGTCTACGGACCCCTTAATAGTTAGGTATATTTATGGGGTCCGTAGAAGTTCTCGATAAAGATCGAGTTTTAGAAATTGAGAAAGCTTTAACTGTTGCTGCGCCTGGTGCTTCAT
>Ga0265780_10002969_pt1 | contig 22655 bp, 22 predicted proteins | sample P1T30metagenome_FD_192432 | JGI IMG/M metagenome (GOLD analysis project Ga0265780, IMG submission 192432) | Plant litter microbial communities from East Loma Ridge, Irvine, California - P1 T30 | ecosystem: Environmental > Terrestrial > Plant litter > Unclassified | place: USA: California...
CCATCATCCCGACCTTGGTGTCGCGCGTGGGCGATGTGGCCGCCTCCAGGATCGCGGCCGCGACGCGGTGCGGGTCGAGCTGGGGCGAGGGCAGCTTGGGCTGCTTGTCCAGGTAGTTGCGGGCGTGCTCGGGCAGCGGGGTGTTGACGGCGGTCGGCTCGATCAGGGTGATCGAGACCGGGGCCCCGTCGACCTGCTCGACCTCCACGCGCAGCGCGTCGGTGAAGCCTTTCACCGCGTGCTTGCTGGCCGAATACATGCCCTGCAGCGGGATCACCACTTCGGACGCCTCGCTGCCGATGTTGATGAGTGCGCCGCCATACCGGCGCAGGTGCGGCAGGGCCACCAGCGAACCGTGTACCGTGCCCCAGAAATTTACGTCGAACAGGCGCCGGCTGTCGGCGTCGATCACCTCGTCGAGCTTGCCGTAGATGGTGTTGCCGGCCACGTTGACCCAGGTGTCGATGCGGCCGAAGCGCTCGATCGCGGCATCGGCGATGCGCTGGACCTGGGCGCGGTCGGCCACGTCGGCCGTCACGGCGATCGCTTCACGGCCCTGGTTCGCCAGCGTGACGACGATGGCTTCCAGCACGTCCCCGCTGCGTGCCGCCAGCACCACGCGCGCCCCGGCCCTGGCCGCATCCTGGGCGGTGGCCAGCCCGATGCCGCTGGAGGCGCCGGTGATGACGATGACTTGCTGGTTCAGGGGTTTCAGCGACGGCGACATGCGAGGGCTCCGGTTTTGATGGGTGTCGCCACCATAACAGGAACCCCGGCCGGGCAGCGCCCGGCAGCCTTACACCAAGCCCGCCAGGCGGGCGTTGCGCTCGCGCTCGAGCCTGGTAATGTAGCGTTGCACGGCCGCCATGTTGCCGCGCGAAATGTCGACGAACTGGCAGCCGAGGCGGCGCGTGGTCTTGTTGTTCAGCAGCGTCATCTCGAGCGAGTTGCGGATCTGCAGCGAGGTCGTCACGGCGCCGATCTCCGGCAATTCGACGCGGCAGTCGCGGTAGGTGGCGCCGATCGTGGTGCCGAGCTGGTGCTTGTTGTCGAGGATGGCGATACCGCCGCAGCTGATGTCGGCCAGCGGCAGGCTGGTCTTGCCGCCGCCGAGGTCGGCCGGCAGCTGGATGGTGGCCAGCACCGGCGTCGTCACCGGCGTGGGCATGCGGTAGAACTCGCGGCGCTGCAGGCGGATCAGGGTGGCGGGGATGTCGGCGCGCAGGGCGATGCCGCCTTCGAAGCGGGTTTCTCCCAGGTTCTGCAGGCTGAACAGGATGCGGATCTTGTCGAGCGAGGTTTCGCACATCACCTTGGGCGCGGCCACGATGCGCGCGTTCTGCTCCTGGCTGATCGAGCGGTCGAGCACGATGCCGCCCCCGTCCGGATCGACCGCCAGCAGCGAGGTGACGCAGACGTCGGCCTCGCCCTTCACGAGCAGCCGGATCAGCTGTTTCTTTTCCGAGATCTGGCGCAGCAGCGCGACGATTTCCCTGCGTGACTCGACTTCGTAGTCGTGCCAGCTTTCCAATTCTGCTTCAGTGATCACTTGTGTTGGTTCCAACCGGGGCTTGGGGTGGGAGGGCTTGCGCCGACTCAATATAATAAAGCCATGCCAATAGTTCGGCAATGGCGCGGTAGAGGCCTGGCGGGATCTGGCGGTCGAGGTCGACCTCCATCAGCAGCGACACCAGTTCCTTCGATTCGTGCACGAACACGCCGGCGTCGCGGGCGCGTCCGATGATCTGTTCGGCGACCAGGCCGCGGCCCTTGGCCACCACCTTCGGCGCCGGGTCGCCGGCGCCGTACGCCAGCGCGACCGCCGTCTGGCGCCGCGCGGCTTCCTTCTCCTTATCCATCGAGGCCGCCTTCACCGGCCGGAGGCGCCGCATGGATCGCCAGCGTCGACAGCGGCGTGCCGGCCGCGTCCAGCGCCTGTTCCAGCCGCGCGCGCCCGGCCTGCAGGCGCTGGCCGGCGTCCGCGCTGGCGGCGTCCAGGCGGATGTGCAGCTGGCCGCCGGACAGTACGACGCGCGCCGACAGTTCGCCCAGTTCGCCGAAGCGCAGGGTCAGGCGGCTCTGCCAAGTCGAGGCTTCGGCGCCGTCCTGGGCGCCGCCGTGCTTGCCCTCGGGTGCATCGCGTTCGATTTCCCAGCGCATGTCCTGGCCCGGCCACAACTGCCCCTGCCAGGCGACGCGCGCCTGCTCGTGCGCGGTCAGCTGCATGTTGATGAACTGGGCGGTATTCGGCTCGGTGGGCGAGGGCATGCGGCCCTGGGCCTGCGGCTCGGCCGCCAGTTCCGCCTTTGCACGCGTGCCCTGCGCCCATTCGGCCACGTGCGATTCATAGAACAGACCGCTCTTGGCCATGCCTTCCTGCAGCGCCCCGGCGATGCGCCCGGCGTCCGCCGAGGGGCCCGCCAGCAGCGGCGTGCGCCCGAGCGCGGCGGTGGCCGGCGTGTCGGACTTCTGGGCCGCGGCGATGACGTCGCCGAGCAGCTTGCCGGCGCGGCTGATCGAGGTATTGGCGTCGTTCGCAGGGCCGGCGCCGAGCTGGGTCATGCTGTTGGCCTGGGCCAGCAGGGCGGCGCTGCGCGTCAGCGCGGCGGCCTGCCGGCCTTCCAGGAAGGCCAGCGGCGCGGATTGCGCGCTGGCGCCTTCCTGCAGCGGCGGGCCGGCTTCGGCAAAGGCGGGCGCGCCCTTGCCGGTCTCGACCTGGAAGGTGGGGCGCGGATTGATCGCGACCAGGGTCAGCGGCACCTGCATGCCGGGCTGGGCGTTGGTAGGCAGCGGCATGCGCGCCGCCATGTCGTTGACGCGCACCACGAAGGAGCCGTCGGGCAGTTTCGACAGCACCTCGGCCTGCATGGACTGGCCGACCATGCCGGCGAAGGCGCGCTGGAAGGCCTGCTGGCGCGGGTCCGCGGCCGGGACGATGGCCTGCGTGCGCGCGACCTGGGTCAGGGGCAGGGAGTCGCGCGGCAGCATGGGTCAGGCGTGGCGGGGCGTCAGATACCGTAGGCGCGCGCGAGGCGGCGTTCGGTGCCCTTGTTGTTGATCATGGCGGACAGCTTGGCCATCCACGGCTGGGTCAGGTCGCGGATCTGGCGGTCGGCCGCCAGCATCCTGCGGATCGCGTCGACCTTGCGCACGCGCTCCTGGCCGGCCAGCGGTTGGCCGTCGCCATGGTCCTTCAGCTGGCGCACGCAGGCGGCGCACTGCAGCTCGAGATTGACCAGGCGGTCCCAGTCATTGGCATTGGCGGCGGCCAGCATCTGGTCGGTGATGCCGACCATCGCTTCGTACACGGAAACCACTTCCTGTCCGGTCATCATGCTCGTCCCTCCAGTCAGGCGCCGGCGTAGGTGGCCGCGCGCGGTGCGGATGGCGCCGCCGCGGCGGCTTGCTGGCCGACCTTGTCGCCGATCGCGACCCAGGCTTCGCGCAGCTCGCCCAGCAGGCGGTGCACTTCCTCGACGATGGCGACGTCGTTCTGCAGGTTGGCCTGCAGCAGGCGCCGGCTCATGTAGTCGTACAGGGCGTCCAGGTTGGCGGCGATTTCACCGCCGGCGTCCTTGTCCAGCGAGGCGCGCAGGCCGTTGTCGACGATGGTGATCGCCTTCGAGATCGCGGTGCCCTTGGCGGCGATGTTGCCGGCGGCCATGTTGGCCTTGGCGCCCAGCAGGGCGGCCATGGCGCCGTCGTACAGCATGATGATCAGTTTGTGCGGCGAAGCCGACGCGACGCCGGTTTCGAGGCCCACGTTGGCGTAGGCATTGACGCCGCGTTTCATGGTTCCAAACATCTTTTGATTCTCCAAAAAATCCAGTATTAGCTGCTCGAATTGGCGGCGATCGCCGCGAGCTGTTGGGTCAGGTAACTTTGTGTGCTCTGCATCGACGTCAACAGCGTGTCGAGCGAGGTGAACTGGGCGCGGTAGCGCGCTTCGATGGCGGTCAGGCGTTCGCTGAACTTGTCGCGCTGGTCGGCCACCGACTTGATGCTGACGTTCAGGCCGTCGGTCTTGCTTTGCAGGATGCTGTCCTTGCCGGTGAAGCTGGCGGCCAGGTTGGTCAGCTGGTAGGCGTAGCCCTGCGAGAAGGTCACGGTGCCGCGGTCGCCCGTGGCGCCGCTCTTGATGGTGAGCTGGATGCCGGATGCGTTCGAGCTCTCGGCCGCGGTCAGCGACTGGCCGTTGCCGATCGCCGCCACCCCGCCGATGGTGCCCACGATGTTGCTGCCCTTGGCCGGCGTGGCAGTGCCGAAGATGTCTTCGAACTTGGTGCCGGTCACGTTGGCGATCGAGATGTTCGACAGCTCGCCGTACTTGCTGGACGAGATCGACAGCTTGCCCGAGCCGTCGGCCGCGGTCTCGACCGAGGTCTCGACGGCGTCGCCGGCGCCGGCGAAGGTGCTGTTGCCGTTGATCGCGGCGCGCAGCATCGCGGCCAGCTGGGTGTTGTCGTAGGTGCCGGCCGGGATCGCGACGTTCTGCACCTTCTTGTCGGACACCGGGTCGGTCTGGTTCAGGGTGACGGTCCAGGTGGTGTTCGCGGCGATCGTGGTCGGCGTGCTCAAGGCCTTGGTGCTGGCCAGCGTGCCCTGGGTCGCCATTTTGATGACGTTGACCGCGTACTCGCCCGGCTTGGTGGCGGCGGTCGACTTGTCGAAGGTGATGTTGCCGTCGCTGACCGAGCCCATCGCCGCGAACAGGGCGCCGAGGTCGCCGAAATTGTCGCTGATCGCCTTGTTCAGCTTGCTGCTATCGACGGCCAGGCTGCCGTCCTTCTGGAACGAGATGCCGACCTGGCTGAGGTTGGTCAGCTTGCCGTCGATGCCTTCCACCGCGGTGCTGAGCTGGCGCCGCAACTGGGACTGGATCGAACGCACGCTGGCGTCGCCCTGCAGCGCGCCGGCGGTCTTGGTGTCGGCGTTGTAGGCGCTCAAGCCGGCGATCGTCGTGTTCAGCGTGTTGTATGCCTTGACGAAGGCATTGATCGAGGTCGAGACAGAGCTCGTGTCCTTCGACACCGTCAGCGAGGTGCTGCCGAGGGAGGCCACGTTCAGGCTCACGCCCTGGATCGCGTCGCTCACCGAGGTGGTCTTGCTGGTGACGGCGATGCCGTTCATGGTCAGCTTGGTGTCCTGGGCGCCGCTGGTCTGGGTCAGGCCCTGGGCGCCGCCCGGGTCGTAGCCGAGCAGGGCGGCGACGGCCGGGTCGGCGGCGGCCCCGTCGACGCCGTCGACGCCGATCTTCATGGCCGAGCTGGCGCCGGTGCTGTTCGAGGTGACCACCAGGTGGTAGGGCGTGTCGCTGCCGTCCGAGACGATGGTCGCGGTGACGCCGATGTTGGCCTTGTTGATGGCGTCGCGGATGCCCTGCAGCGACTGGTCCTTGGTGTCCAGCGTGACGGTGCCGCTGGCCTGGGCGCCGTCCTGGCTGAAGCTGGCGCCGATGTAGCTGCCGGCGCTGCCCGCGGTGAAGCCGGCGGCGGCCGGATTGTTGCCGCCGATGACGATCTGGCTGCCGTCGGCCGCGCTCAGGGTGACGCCGGCGGTGGCGGTGGTGTTCGAACCCTTGTTCTCGGCGCCGGGGGCGACCTTGATGCCGCCGGTGACGTCGCCGCTGACGGTTTCGGTCACGTTGATGTTGGAACCGTCGGCGGCGGTGAATTTCAGGTCGCCGTCGGCGGCCGAGCCGCTCACCGTGATGTTGGCGGCCGCCAGCGCATTCAGCGTCGCGCTGCTCTTCAGCGAGTCGTCGATCGTGGCCGCGCTGACGGTGTCGCCGTCCTCGGTGGCGGACGCCAGTTCGACGCCGCCGACCGCCAGTTTATAGCTGCCGCCGCTCACGCCGACCTTGCCGAAATTCTTGAACAGGTCGGCGGCGGTGGTGGTGGCGCCGGTCTTGGCGGTCACGCCGGTGTCTTCGCTGGCGTCGTTGATGGCGGCGGCCAGGTCGCGCGCGCTGCGGGTGTTGCCCGAGGTCGCGATCGGCGTGCCGTTGATGGTGAGCGAGCCGCCCGGGATGCCGGAACCGGCGCTGCCCAGGCTGAGCGCGGTGCCGGCCGCGCCGAAGGTGCCGCCCTTGATGCTGCCGAACTGGAAGGTCAGGGTGGTCTTGGCGCCGCCGCCGATCATGGCGCTGGTACTGGCCTTGCCGGCCGTGTTCAGGCTCTGCGACTGCGCCAGCTGGGTCACGTTGACCTTGTAGGTGCCGGCCACGGCGCCGGTACTGGTGCTGGCGCTCAGCACGTCCTTGTTGGTCGAGGAGGTCGACAGGGGGCTGAAGGTCGACGCCGAATTCAGCGAGGTGAGCGCGCCCTGGAAGCTGGCCACCGCGGTGCTGACCTTGCCGTACGCCGACAGCTTGGCCTGGTAGGCCGCGCTTTTGGCGTCGTAGTTGTTCAGCGGCGCCGACTCGGCCTGCATCAGCTTGCTGACGAGGCTGTCGACGTCGAGACCCGACCCGATACCAGCTGAGCTAACTCCCATTTGTTTCTCCCGTGAAAGCGATAATGTAAGTCATTATCGACAGAAGCAATTCGTACTTGAGAGCTGGAAATCCCGCTTATTTCAAAGTTGAACGGCTGAGCGGGGCTGGGCGGGGAGGAGCGGGATGGAAAAACGCCGCCGGCGCCTCGTGGGCGGCGGCGGCGGCGGGCGCGGGCAGGCCTGCGCGGCGGATCAGGCGGTCTGGTCGATCAGGAGGCCGCGCATCTTGTCGAGCGACTTGGCGATTTCCAGGGCTTCCTTGGTGGGCATCTGGCGTACCACTTCCTTGGTATTCTGGTCGATCACCTTGACCACGATGTGCTTGGTGTCCTCGTCGATCGAGAATTCCAGGCCCTGGGCCGCGCCCAGCCTGGATTCGTTGATCTTCTTGACGGCATCCGACAATTCGTCGCGCGACGGTTCGGCGCCGCCGGGCGCGGTCTTGCCCGCCATGGCGGACACGGTGCCCTGTTGCTCGATGGCCGAGGGCGGGCGCTCCTCGGGTTTCATCGTGACGGGGGTACCAACGGGGAGGATGTTCATGTTGAGTTCCCTTAGTGAGTTCCCTTAGTGAGTTCCCTTAGCAAAAATTCCCCGGCTGAATTTCTTCAGCCGGGGAATTGGTACGGCGCTAGCGCAGGCCAGCCGGATCAGGCGATTAGCCGCGCAGCAGCGACAGGACGCCGTTCGGCAGCGAGTTGGCCTGGGCCAGCATCGAGGTACCGGCCTGCTGCAGGATCTGGCCGCGGGTCATGTTCGCGGTTTCCGAAGCGAAGTCGGTGTCGGTGATGCGGCTCTTCGATGCCGACAGGTTCTCGGTCGTCGATTGCAGGTTCGAGATGGCCGAATCGAAACGCGACTGCAGTGCGCCGAGCTGGGCGCGCTGGCCGTTCACTTTCGACAGGGCGGCGTCGGCGATCTTGATCGCAGCCTGGGCGCCGTCGAAGGTGGTGATGTCGAGCGAAGCGACCGATTTCAGTTTCGACGCCTGGCCCGCTGCGGCGGTACTGAAGCCCGAGCCGCCGCTGCCGTCGGCGGCACCTGCCGCGTCGGTCACCGAGAAGCTGTTTTCCGAGTCGTAGCTGATGCGGCCCATGGCGGTGGCGCTGGTCTTGGTCCCGGTGCCGTCCATCGTGAACTTGGTGGTTTGCAGGTCGCCGTCGGCTTCGTAGTTCTGCACGTCCACGCTGCCGCTCTTCTGGCCCAGCTGGATGTTTTCGCCGCTGGCATTGGACAGCTTGACGCCGCCATTCTTGCTGTCGTACTCGGCGGTCACGCCGGTCTTGGCCGATTGGGCGTTGATCGAGTTGATGGCCGACGCGTAGTCGGTCGCGTTGGAACCCGAGCCTTCCACCGAGAACGAGACCGTGACCGGATCGGCGTTGTCCGAAGCCAGCGTGAACGAGTACGACGAGCCACCGGCCATCTTCAGGTTCATCTCGGTCTTGGCGCTGGCGCTCACGCCGGTTGCCGCGGTCTGGTTGTTGATGTCGGCGACGATCGACTTGGCGGTCGAGCCCTTGACTTCGGCCTTGTCATCGGCCGGATCGGCAGAGCCGGTCACGGCGGCGGCGTAGGCGGTGGTCTTGATGTCGACCGAGCCCAGGGCGCCGTTGATGGTGATCTTGCCTTTGGCCGCGCTGCTGGTCGCGGTGACGGCAACGCCGTCCGACGCGATGTTGTTGTTGCCGTAGGTATTGGTCTGGAAGTTCGAGCCGGTCATCGAGATGAGTTGACCTGCGTTGGCGCCGACCTGGAAGTTGGCGGTGCCCATCGAGCCGTCCAGCAGCTTGGTGCCGTTGAATTCGGTGGTGTTGGCGACACGGTTCAGTTCCGAGGTCAGCTGGGTGACTTCGGTCTGCAGTGCCTTGCGGTCGCTGGCGGAGTTCGACGAGTTCGACGACTGCACTGCCAGTTCGCGGATACGTTGCAGGACGTCGCCCGAGCTCGACAGGGCGCCTTCTGCGGTTTGGGCCATCGACACACCATCGTTGGCGTTGCGGGTCGCCTGGTTCATGCCCTTGATCTGCGAATTCATGCGGTCCGAGATCGCGAGGCCGGCGGCGTCGTCCTTGGCGCTGTTGATGCGCAGGCCCGAGGACAGGCGCTGGATCGAGGTGTTCAGCGACGATTGCGAAGCCGACAGGTTACGTTGGGAATTCAGGGATGCAACGTTGGTGTTGATTACGGATGCCATGGTGTCTCTCCAGACTTGGTCTTGCGTGGGCGTGGCGACGTGCCACTCGTTCACTTTGGTCTGTCACGCTGTTCCGTGACATTCAAACCGCTGTTGATGCAGGTAACGTACTCCCACGGAAAAACTTTAAGGGTTTTCGTAAAAAAATTTTCGAGGGGCAATATTTTCTTGTCTGGACGGCAAAAAAAATGCCGGCATGGCCGGCAGTTTTGTGTTTCTGTATTTACTATTGAGAAATAACGACCCGGTTCTTGCCGCTTTGCTTGGCCTGGTACATCGCCCGGTCGGCGCGCGCCATCAGGCTGGCCTGTTCCTCGTTCTGGTGGCGCAGCGCCACGCCGCAGGAAAAGGTGATCAGCATCTTCTCGTTGTCGTGCAGGAAGAAATGGCGCGTCAACTCGCGCTGCACGCGCACCATCGCGCTCGAGGCCGCCTCGACCGTGGTCTCGGGCAGCAGGATCAGGAATTCCTCGCCGCCGAAGCGGGCGATCACGTCCATCGAACGCAGCGTGTCCCTGACCACCTTGACCAGGTGGCGCAGCGCGTTGTCGCCGGCCAGGTGGCCGTAGGTGTCGTTCAGTTTCTTGAAATTGTCGAGGTCGAGCAGGGCGACGCACAGCGGCGTGCCGCGGCGGTCGGCGCGCGCGCTTTCGCGCTCGAACACGTCGTCCAGGCCGCGCCGGTTGAGGCTGCCGGTCAACTGGTCTTCGCGCACCAGCTCGCTCATGTGCTGGAGCTGGCCCTCCAGGTCGCGGATGCGCTTCTCGGCATCCTGCACTTCCTGGTGGGCGGCCAGCATGCGGTCGCGCGCGCTGATCGCCTCGGCCTGCACGTTGCGGGTCTCGCCCAGCACCGCTTCCAGCACGTCGTTGAGTTCGTCGATATTCCCGGCGTGGCGGATGCGGTCCGAATAGCCGCCGATCTTGGCCTGGTAGTCGCCGGTCGAGGCCGCCACCGAGCTGAGGCGGTCGATGAAGGTCATCATCATGTTCTTGACGGTGGCCTTGACGTCGGCGATGCCGTGGCGCAGCTGGCCCTGCTTGAGGATCACGTCCTTCAGGCTGCGGATGGCGTCTTCCAGCGCGCGCGCGTCGAGCGGCCCGCTGATCAGGTCCTGCACGGCGGCGACCTGGCCGCGCATCCAGCTGTCGTCGTCGAGCAGTTCGCCGACGTTTTCCAGCAGCAGTTTAAAGAGGCGCAGCAGCAGTTCCTGCTGCTCGGCGCCGTCGCCGCTCTTCAGTTCGACCTGGTAGCAGAGGTCCTTCAGGCGCACGGCGATGTCCTGCAGCGCGTGCTCGTCGCGCGCGCTCTTGAGTTCCGCCGCCAGCGCTTCGGCCTCGGCCGCCAGCGGGGTGCCGGACAGCAGCGTGGCCACCGCGAAGCCCAGCGTGCGCCCCAGCATGTCGCGCAGCAGCCTGGCCTCGGCATCCTCGACGCCCAGCGCCATCACCGGATGGGTGTGGCGGCGCAAGTGCTTTTCCGACAGTTGTGACAGCGCGCGTGCATAGCCTTCCCAGTCGCGCTGCTTGAGCAGGCGCTGCAGGCGGGTGCCGAACTCGGCCAGTTCGCCGGGCGTTTCGGCCAGGCGGCCGGCAAACCCGGCCAGCACGTTCTCGGCGCCCGGATCGGGTTGGGGCGGCTGTGGCGCCGGTGGCGGCGGCGCGGCCGGGATGCCGGCGATCTCGTTATAGAGTTCGCGGTAGGCGTCCGGCGTCGGGGCGATGCGGCGGGTGGCGAGCCGCCGGAACGCTTCGCGCGCGATTTCGGCCGGATTGGGGGGATTGGACATGACTGAAGTTGCTGCTTGGAATATTTATGCCGCCATGTTATCCAAGTTTCATGGCTTGATCGATGGAAATAAATCGGATCGCCAATGATCACTCGACTATGTTGCGCGATCTACACGCACTAGCTGCTCGACTGATCGACTTTTCCTGCTCAATCGATCAATTGATTCCGGATCGCATAGTGCGTCAGCTCGGCGCTGGTCTTGAGCTTCATCTTCGCCAGCAGGCGCGCCCGGTATTCGCTGACGGTCTTTACCGACAGCGATAGTTCCTTGGCAATCTCGCTCACGGTCTTGCCCGAGGCGATCATGGTCAGGGTCTGGTATTCGCGGTCGGACAGGGTGTCGTGCACCGGCTTGCCAGCGTCGTCGCCGACCTGGGCCGCCAACACCTGGGCCAGCTGGGCGCTGACGTAGCGCTGGCCATCGGCCACTTGGCGGATCGCATTCACCAGCTCGCGCGGCGCGCTCTGCTTGGTGAGGTAGCCGGCGGCGCCGGCCTTCAGCGAGCGGATCGCGTACTGGTCTTCGCGGTGCATCGACAGCATCAGCACGGCCAGTTCCGGCTTGTCAGCCTTGATCTGCTTGAGCACCTCGATGCCGTTGCGGTCGGGCAGGGAGATGTCGAGCAGCAGCACGTTGCAGCGCGACTTGCGGAACAGCTTGACGGCGTCCAGGCCATTTTCGGCTTCGCCGGCGACGACGATGTCGCGCTGTTCGGCAAGGATCTGCTTCAGGCCTTCCCGCACGATGGCGTGGTCGTCGGCAATAAAAACACGGATGCTGGCTTTTTCACTCATGCTTCGGTGGGTTCGGTGGTCCTGGCGGGCACCGGGGCGGCCAGCCTGATCTTGACGGACACCATCGTGCCACCTCCGGGCGATTGCGACAAGGTCAGGGTGCCGCCCAGTGCGCGGGCGCGCTCGCTCATGCCGCGCAGGCCGAAGGAGTGGGGTTTCACGCGGTCGGCCGGGGTGATGCCGCGGCCATTATCGCAGATGCTCAGGGTCAGGTGCTGGCGCTGGCGCCGCAGCGCCACCAGCACGCGGGTGGCACCGGCGTGCTTGGCGATATTCGTCAGCGCTTCCTGGAAGATGCGGAACAGGGCGCTCGCATGGTCTTCCCCGAGCTCGATGTCCTTGTCCGAGCTGCGCAGCACGCAGGCGATGCCGAACTGCTTCTCGAATTCGCGCGCCTGCCATTCGAGCGCGGCGACGATGCCCAGGTCCAGGGTGCCGGGGCGCAGATCGAGCGAGATGCGGTGCACCGCCTCGATGGTGCGGTCGACCAGGTGGTCCAGGTAATCGGCCTTTTCCAGCAGCGCCGGGTCGTCCGGCAGGCGCCCCGCCAGCATCGCCAGCGCCATCTTGATCGCGGTCAGGTTGCCGCCCAGGTCGTCGTGGATCTCGCGCGCGATGCGGGTGCGCTCCTGTTCCTTGACCTGTTCGATGTGCTCGGTCAGCTCGGCCAGGCGCGCGCGCGAACGAAGCGCCTCTTCCTGCTCCAGCTTGCTGGCCGTGATGTTGGTCATGATGCCGTCCCACTGCATGCCGCCGCCGTCCAGCGCCAGCGGCGTGGCGCGCAGGCTGATCCATTTGACGTCGTGCCAGGCCTCGATCCAGATGCGGCCTTCCCAGTTCCAGCCCGACAGCGTGGCCTTCGAGGCCAGCATCGCGTCCTGGTAGCCCTTGCGGTCTTCAAGCAGGATCAGGGCGGCGAAGCGCGCCGGGTCCTGCTGCAGCTCGACCACCGACAGACCCAGCAGCGCGGCGCAGCCTTCGCTCAGGTAGGGAAAGGCGGCGCTGCCGTCCGCATGCAGCACGAACTGGTAGACCAGGCCCGGGGTGTGGTTGACCACGGCATCGAAGCGCGCCTGGTAGGCGTGCAGGGCGGCGCTGGCGGCCATTTCCAGGGACAGGTCGTCGCCGATGGCCAGGAACAGCGATCTGCCCTCGCGCACGATGCGCAGGAAGCACAGCTTGACCGGGTAGGTGCTGCCGTCAGAGCGGCGGTGCCGGGTGCGCAAATGGGCCTGGGCGCCGACCTCGTCGCCGATCGCATCCAGCAGGGTGCGCAGCGCATCCTGCTTCAGTCCTGGGGCGAGATCGAGCGGGGTCATCGCCGCCAGGCGCGCCAGGTCGTAGCCGAGGTTCTGGCGCGCGGCCCCGTTGACGTCGACCAGCTGCAGGGTGGCGGCGTCGATCAGGTAGATTTCGGCGGGACGATCGGAGGGGCTCATGGCTGTGCTCTTCTTGTTGGTGCTTCATGCATCGGGACGCGGCGGGCGCCGCGCGCGCCATTGGACCACGAATCGGCGCAGCACGCGCGCCGCGGGACTGGCGTTGCGCCGGCCGAAGGCGATGCCCTGGCGCGCACGCCGGCGGCGCCAGCGGCGCCAGCCGAGCCGGATGGTACGCAACTGGCGCGCCGCCGCCCGCGCCGCGCCGCTCGCGCGCAGGTAGTCGATGCAGCGTGTCTTCCAGCCCATGAACCAGCCGTGGCAGCGCGCGAACCAGCCCACCGCCAGCAGGGTCGGCAGCGTCAGCGCGTACAGCCGCGCCACCACCGCCGCGCCGCCCAGCTTGGCGACGACGATGGTGGTGATGCCGGACGCGGCATGGCCGTTCGCGATCGCGACCAGCGCCAGCAGCTTGACCGGGAACAGCAGCAGGCCGGGCAGGACGAAGGCGCACAGGGCCGCGTAGGGCGGCAGCGTGCGCACGCGCGCCTCGACCAGCGCCAGCAGCGGCCAGCGCGCCAGCCGCGCACCCAGACGCAGGCCGACCGCCCAGCACCATTCCTCGAGCAACAACAGCAGGGCGGCCACGTGCACCAGCGGCGCGAACAGCCGGCTTCGTTGGGCAACTCTCGTCATGCCTGCATGATACGGGAAAAGCTCCAGTGCGCTCGCATTGCTTGAATATCGGTCTACAATGGGCGTTATGAATAAGGCATTTGTAAAAGAGTCCGACAACGAGGACGATGACGACGCCCTTGCGCTGGCCCAGGCGATCCCGCCCGGTTCCAAGAACTACATCACGCCCGCCGGCCACAAAGCGATCAAGGACGAGTTGCTGCAGCTGATCGACGTCGACCGGCCGGAAGTCGTGCGCGTGGTGCACTGGGCCGCGTCGAATGGCGACCGCTCGGAGAACGGCGACTATATCTATGGCAAGCGGCGCCTGCGCGAGATCGACCGCCGCATCCGCTTCCTCACCAAGCGCCTGGATTCGGCCTTCGTCGTCGATCCGTCTGTGCACTACGGCAACGACCAGGTCTTCTTCGGCGCCACTGTCACCTATGTCAACCTGGCCGGCGAGGAGCACACGGTGCGCATCGTCGGCATCGACGAGCTCGACCCGCTGCAGGGCAAGATCAGCTGGGTGTCGCCGGTGGCGCGCGCGCTGACCAAGGCGCGCGAGGGCGAGGTGGTCACGCTGCAGACGCCGCAGGGCGTGGACGAACTGGACATCCTCAGCGTCGAGTATCCGGAACCGATCGCGGACTGAACGCAGCCGCCAAGCGTACCCTGGCATGCGCTGGTAAGATGGGCGGTTTCCCTTCTTTGCGCACTCCATGAATCGCACCCACCAGGCCGCGGGCGGCGCCGATCCGCTGCAGGCCCTGCGCGCGGCGACCGCCAGCCGCCACGAGCAGCTCGACAGCGGGCTGCCGATCGGCGCCCCGGACGCATCCCTGAGCGATTACGCGCGCCACCTGCGCATGCTGCAGGCCTGGCTGGCGCCGCTGGAGGCCTGGCTGGCCGGCTTCGATGACGGCCCGCGCTTCGACCAGGCGCCGCGCCTGGCCCTGATCGCGGCCGACCTGGCCGAGCCCGGCATGCCGGACCTGCCGGCCATGGCGGCCCGCGCCGACTGGCCGGGCGATGCCAGCCCGGCCTGGCGCTGGGGTGTGAACTACGTCATCGAAGGCTCGCAACTGGGCGGCGCCGTGCTGTACGGGCGCCTGGCCGGACCGCTGGCGCCGCATCCGCTGCGCTACCTGAAAGGGAGTGACGCCGGTCCGGGACCGCGCTGGCGCGCCTTCATGCAGGGGCTGCGCGAGCAGGTGCGCACGCCGGCCGAGATTGCCGAGGCGTGCGCCGGCGGCTGCGCCGCCTTTGATGCCATCCTGGCCTTGCAATGAAAAATGGCGGGCAATTGCGCCCGCCATGATGGGTGGATGAGACGTCGCTCAGGTCCGCTCGCGCTCGACGCGATTGACGCCCGCCACCCGCCGCAGGTTCCGGATCAGATGCGCCAGGTGCACCCGATCCTTGACCTGGATCGTGAAGCGCAACTGCGTCATCATGTGTTCGTCATCCTCGTCCATGCCGACATAGGTGATGTTGGCGTCGGACTCGCCGATTTCGGCCGCGACCCGGGCCAGGATGCCCTTTTCGTTGTTGATCAGGAGGCGGATGCGGCAATCGAAGCGGCGGTTCAGCTCGCTGCCCCACTGCACGGGGATCCAGCGGTCCGGTTCCTTGGCCTGCAGGCGCTTGGCTTGCGAGCAGTCGGCGGTGTGCACCACCATGCCCTGGTCGCGGCGCAATTGCCCGATGATCTGGTCGCCCGGGATCGGCAGGCAGCACGGCGCCAGCTGCACCGAGACGCCTTCGCTGCCGTAGATCGTGACCGGGCCCAGTTCGCCGGTGTGGCTCGGCTGGGTCGGCTGGCTGTCGATCTCGCCGCCCTGCAGGCCGACGATGTGGCGCGCCACCAGCGCCGGCATGCGCTTGCCGATGCCGATGTCGGCGTACAGCTCGTCCATCGACTTGGCCGACGATTCCGCCAGCAGGCGCTCGATGGTGGCCGGCGGCAGGTCGCCGCTCACGCCCAGCGGCGCCAGGGCTTGCGCCAGCAATTCCTGGCCCAGCTCGACCGATTCGTTCAGGTTGATGGTGCGCAGGTAATGGCGGATCGCCGAACGCGCCTTGCCGGTGCGCACGAAACTCAGCCAGGTCGGGCTCGGGCGCGATTCCGGATCGGTCTCGATCTCGACGATGTCGCCGTTGTGCAGCTCGGTGCGCAACTGGGCCGGTTCGTTGTTGATCTTGACCGAGACCGTGTGGTCGCCGATGCCGGTGTGGATGCTGTAGGCGAAGTCGAGCGGGGTGGCGCCGCGCGGCAGCGCGATGATCTTCGACTTTGGCGTGAACACATACACCGAGTCCGGGAACAAATCGACCTTGACGTGCTCCAGGAATTCGGCCGAGTCGCCGGTCTGCTGCTGGATGTCGAGCAGCGACTGCAGCCAGGCGTGGGTACGCTGCTGCAGGTCGGACATGTTCTGGTCGCCGGTCTTGTACAGCCAGTGCGCGGCCACGCCGGATTCCGCGGTGCGGTGCATGTCCTGGGTGCGGATCTGGAATTCGACCGGGGTGCCGTAGGGGCCGATCAGGGTGGTGTGCAGCGACTGGTAGCCGTTGATCTTGCGGATCGCGATGTAGTCCTTGAACTTGCCGGGCATCGGCTTGTACAGGGCGTGCAGGGTGCCGAGCGCCACGTAACAGTTCGGGACCGTGTCGACGACGACGCGGAAACCATACACGTCCAGCACCTGCGAGAACGACAGGTGCTTGTTGCGCATCTTTTTATAGATGCCGAACAGGGTCTTTTCGCGGCCGTAGACTTCCGCCTGGATGCCGCCCGCGGCCAGCTGGTTCTTGACCGCGTCCATGATCTTCTTGACCACCTCGCGCCGGTTGCCGCGCGCCGCCTTGATCGCCTTGGACAGGGTCTTGTAGCGCAGTGGGTACAGGTGCGAGAAGGACAGGTCCTGCAGCTCGCGGTAGATGTCGTTCAGGCCGAGCCGGTGCGCGATCGGCACGTAGACTTCCATGGTCTCGCCGGCGATGCGGCGCTTTTTCGCGGGCGCCATCACGCCCAGCGTGCGCATGTTGTGCAGGCGGTCGGCCAGCTTGATCAGGATCACGCGCACGTCGGACGCCATGGCCAGCAGCATCTTGCGGAAGTTTTCCGCCTGCGCTTCGACCACGCTCTGGAACTCGATCTTTTCCAGCTTGGACAGGCCGTCGACCAGGTTCGCGACCTGGGGCCCGAAGCGCTCGATCAGCTCTTCCTTCTTGACGTCCTGGTCTTCGATGACGTCGTGCAGGAGGGCGGCCATGATGGCCTGCGCGTCCAGCTTCCAGTCGGCGCAGATCTCGGCCACCGCGATCGGATGCGAGATATACGGCTCGCCCGACTTGCGGACCTGGCCCAGGTGCATCTCGTCCGAGAAGCGGTAGGCATCCTTGACGCGCTTGAGTTCAGCGGGTGTGAGGTACTCGGCCAGCTTGCCCGCGAGGTGGGTAATCGACGCGACTCCGGGAGCGGGGGCCGGTTCGGCTTCCTGCGGCTTGTTGGCGGTCCGGCTGGGCCGGCCCCCCTTGGAGGTGGTGCCTGAGTGGACGGAATCCGGTGAAGACAAGTTCATACTCTAAGAAAATCAGCCGCTGTATGAGTACAGAATAACAGATTCATGGATCGACGCAGGGGCTGAACTCATGCGTGCCGGGTGTGGGCCGAAAACCGTCTTTTTTGGCATTGCCAAAAAAGACTCCCCACGTAGGTGGGGACCCAAGTTTGCTGGCACGTCGATAACGCTGCGGAACTTGGGTCCCCGCCTGCGCGGGGACGATGTTGATTACTTTAATCAGTCGGGGTCAGAGCACAAGCGTGAACACCGTGCTCTGACCCCGAAGAATTAATCAGTCGGGATCAGAGCACAAGCGTGAAAACCGTGCTCTGACCCCAAGAAATTACATCGGGACTTTTTTCAGCATTTCCACGCCAACCTTGCCGGCTGCGATTTCACGCAGGGCGACGACGGTCGGCTTGTCCTTGGCTTCGACCTTCGGAGTGTGGCCTTGCAGCAACTGACGGGCGCGGTAGGTAGCGGCCAGGGTCAGCTGGAAGCGGTTCGGGATGTTTTTCAGGCAATCTTCGATGGTGATGCGGGCCATGGTGTACTCCTAGGGCGGACTGATCGGAAAAATCTAAATTCACATTGCCGGGGTCAGAGTCCGGTTTTCACGGGTGGCTCTGACCTTGGCTGATTAGGTTTGCTGTAAAGCGTGGATTCCCAACTGGGCAAACAGCGAAGTGTTGCGCGCCGCCTGCTGGGCGAAACGTACTCGTGTCGCTTTGACGATCGCCCCAAGCTCGGACAGGGCGACGTTGAACTCTTCGTTGATGATAACATACTCGAACTCGGGAGCGTGAGCGATCTCGCCGCCCGCCGCCAGCAGACGGCGCGTGATGATGTGCGGTTCGTCGGTGCCGCGCTTGTTCAGGCGCTCTTCCAGCGCCGCGATCGACGGCGGCAGGATGAAGATGCCGGCCGCATGCGGGAACAGCTTCTTCACCTGGCGCGCACCCTGCCAGTCGATTTCCAGCAGGATGTCGGTGCCGTTCTTCATTTCCTGTTCCACGCTCAGGCGGCTGGTGCCGTAGTAATTGCCGTGCACCTCAGCCCATTCCAGGAATTCGCCGCGGTCGGCGCGGGCCACGAAGTCCTCGGCCGTGGTGAACTGGTAATGCACGCCATCCTCTTCGCCCGGGCGTGGCGGACGCGTCGTGGTCGAGATCGACAGCTTGATGCCGGGTTCCTGCTTGAGCAGGGCGTTGACCAGGGTCGATTTGCCGGCGCCGGACGGGGCGGCGACAATGAACAGGCTGCCGGAGAAGGCGTTGGTGAGCATGGTGTTTCCTTTGTTACGTATTCGATTCAGTAATGTTGAACGCGTGGACAGCGTAGCTGTCCACCCTACCTTAGCGTGACCGGTAGGGTGGACGGCTCTGCCGTCCACGCGTCCATGCGCTGCTTGATCAGCCTGCGCGTTCAGTCAATCGGGGTCAGCGCCCACCCGCAAACACCGGGCTCTGACCCTCGATGATTCCGATTATTCGAGGTTCTGTACCTGTTCCCGCATCTGCTCGATCAAGAGCTTGAGCTCCATCGACGCATCCGCCAGCTCCTTGACCGAGGCCTTGGCACCCAGCGTATTCGCCTCGCGGTTCAATTCCTGCATCATGAAGTCCAGGCGCTTGCCGACCTGGCCGCCTTTCCTGAGGATGTGGCGGGTTTCGTTCAGGTGGGCCGACAGGCGCGACAGCTCTTCGGAGACGTCGATGCGGATGCCATATAAAGTGACTTCCTGGCGGATGCGCTCGAAGACTTCCTGGCGCGTCAGCACGGTCGGGTTGCCGTGGCCGGCCAGGCCCAGCGCGTCCTGCATGCGTTCGACGGCTTTCTGCTGGAACTGGGAGATGACTTGCGGGATCAGTGGCGTGATGCGCTTGACGATGGCTTCCATCGATTCGATCCGCGACAGCAGCATCGCTTCCAGGGCCGCGCCTTCGCGCCGGCGGCTGTCGACGAAGGCGGCGACGGTCTTTTGCGTGAGGGCGGCGACGTCGGCCTGTAGCGATTCCTGGCCGATCTGTCCTTCCTCGATCACGCCCGGCCAGCGCAGCAGTTCGGCCACCGTCATCAGGGGCGCGGACACGAAGTGTTTCGTCACCTCGGTCTGCAGCCGCGCGAGGTCGGCCAGCAGTTCCTGGTTCAGGGCCTGGGAGCCGCTGGCCGCCTTGCGGCCGAAGGAAAGGCGTACCTCGACCTTGCCGCGGGTGATGGCGGCCATGATCGCGGCCCGCAGGTCCGGTTCCAGCGCCCGCAGGTCGTCGTTGATGCGGAACTGCAAGTCGAGAAAGCGTGAATTGACACTCTTGATCTCGATCGTCAGCGTTCCGGCGGCGCCCTCGCTGGTGGCTACCGCATAACCTGTCATGCTAGAAATGCTCAATGGAGTCCCCGGTTTCCTGGAAAACCCGGTTCCCGGCGCTGCTGGCGCCGGAATTCCGTGCTTCCCTTTATTCTTTACAAAGCGGTGATTTATCCACACAATCGCCGTGTTTAGCAAGGACTACGCGCGCATGGCTGCACAAAATAACGCTCCCCTGCCTGATGGGCTGGAAATTGGCGGATATCGCATTGTAAAGAAAATTGCGTCCGGCGGGTTCAGTATTGTTTATCTAGCATATGATGCCGATGGCAATGCGGTCGCCATCAAGGAATACCTGCCCAGCGCCCTCGCGCTGCGCCAGCCGGGCGAGCTCGCGCCCAGCATTTCGCGGCCCAACCTGCCGGTCTTCCGCATCGGCCTGAAATGCTTTTTCGAGGAGGGCAGGGCGCTGGCGCGCATCGTCCATCCGAACGTGGTGCGGGTGCTGAACTTCTTTCGCGCCAACGACACGGTCTACATGGTGATGGCCTACGAATCCGGCCACGCGCTGCAGGAAGTCGTGGCGCGCCACGTCACCAAAGGCAGCCGCGCGGGCGAGGCCTTCATCCGCCAGGTCTTCAACGGCGTCTGCGCCGGCCTGCGCGAAGTCCACGCCAACAAGCTGCTGCACCTGGACCTGAAACCGGCCAACATCTACCTGCGCACCGACGGCACCCCGATCCTGCTGGACTTCGGCGCCGCGCGCCAGACCATCGAGACCGATTCGCCGGCGCTGGCGCCGATGTACACCCCGGGTTTCGCGGCGCCGGAACTGTACGCCAAGGGATCGGCGCTGGGGCCGTGGACCGACATCTACAGCATCGGCGCGGCCTTGTACGCCACCATGACCGGCATGCCGCCGCAGCCGGCGGACGGGCGCCGCACCCAGGACGCGATGGACGCCCAGTTCGCCAAACTGGAAGCGGCGCGCGCCTGGTCGCCGGAGCTGGTGGCGATGGTGAAGGCCTGCCTGGCGCTCGACCCGCTGGCGCGCCCGCAAAGCGTGTTCGCGGTGCAGAAGGTGCTGCAGCGCGGCAAACGGGACAAGGACCAGAAGCACGCCGGCGCGCCGGCGCAGGACGAGGCGGCGCCGGCCGCCACCGGGTGGCGCGGACTGGTCGGGCGCCTCGGGGCGTTCGGCAAGAAGGCTTAACGAAGGAATTTACATGCAATTTTCCGTATACCAGCAAAGCCACATCGGCGGACGCAAGGTCAACCAGGACCGGATGGGCTACAGCTACACGCGCGACGCGCTGCTGCTGGTGCTGGCCGACGGCATGGGCGGCCACCAGCGCGGCGAAGTCGCGGCCAGTGTCGCCCTGCAGACCCTGTCCTCGCTGTTCCGCGCCCAGGCCACGCCCTACGTCAAGAAGCCCGAGCGCTTCCTCGAGGAAGCCTTCCAGCAGGCGCACCTGGACATCCAGCGCTACGCCGCCGCGCGCGGCCTGCCGGACACGCCGCGCACCACCATCGTGGCCTGCCTGGTGCAGCACAACTGCGCCGTATGGGCCCATTGCGGCGATTCGCGCCTGTACTGGGTGCGCCGCGGCCAGGTACTGTCGCGCACGCGCGACCATTCCCACATCGAACACCTGATCGCGAAAGGACTGGCCGACCCGGCCGAGCGCAACTCGCACCCGGACCGCAACAAGCTGTACAACTGCCTGGGCGCGTCGACGCCGCCGCGTGTCGAGCTGTCGCGCCAGGCCGGCCTGGAGCCGGGCGACGTGCTGCTGCTGTGCTCCGACGGCCTGTGGGGCGTGCTGCCCGACACCGAGATCGTGCACCAGCTGTCCACCCATACCATCGTGCAGGCGGTGCCGGACATGATCGGCATGGCCACCGCCATCGCCGGCGCGCGCGCCGACAATGCCACCGCGCTGGCGATCCAGTGGCAGGGCGCCGGCAACGACAGCGGCAGCGCCGCCATGCCCGGCGACGACAGCGTGGTCTCGACCCAGATGCTGGCCGAGGACGACGTCAGCACCCGCATCGACGGCCAGCGCGTCCCCGGCATGGAAGCCGATCCCTTCGACGAGGACGACATCGAGAAGGCCATCGCCGAGATCCGCAACGCAATCGAAAAATCATCCCAGTTACTCAAATAAAAGGAAATCCATGAGCATTGCCACCCGCCCCAGCGGCCGCACCGTCGACCAGCTGCGCACCGTCCGCCTGACCCGCGCCTACACCAAGCACGCCGAAGGCTCGGTCCTGATCGAATGCGGCGACACCAAGGTGATCTGCACCGCCAGCATCGAGGACAAGGTACCCGGCTTCCTGAGGGGCAAGGGGCAGGGTTGGCTGACCGCCGAATACGGCATGCTGCCGCGCTCGACCCATTCGCGCATGGACCGCGAAGCCGCGCGCGGCAAGCAGTCCGGCCGCACCCAGGAAATCCAGCGCCTGATCGGCCGCTCGCTGCGCGCCGCGTTCGACCTGGAGGCGTTTGGCGAACGCACCCTGCACCTGGACTGCGACGTGATCCAGGCCGATGGCGGCACCCGCACGGCCTCGATCACGGGCGCCATGGTCGCCGCCTATGACGCCTTTTCGCGCCTGGTCGCGGCCGGCCTGATCCCGGCGGTGCCGGTGCGCCACTTCGTGGCCGCGATCTCGGTCGGGGTGGTGGGCGGGGTGCCGGTGCTGGACCTGGATTATGTCGAGGATTCCGGGTGCGATACCGACATGAATGTGGTGATGACCGAGGCCGGGCATTTCATCGAGGTGCAGGGGACGGCGGAAGGGGCGGCGTTTGACCGGGCGGGGATGAATCGCTTGCTGGATCTGGCGGAGAAGGGGATTTCGGAGCTGGTGGGGTTGCAGAAACGGACGTTGGGTTTGGTGCCGGGCGTCTGAATATGGATCGATATTCTGCTTTGTTGTCAGCCCTGTTCATTTTCGTGTAGAGATCGCTGTGAACGTCGTCCTCGACGGTAGCGTTCACGATCACTTCCACTTCCTAGTATCGTTCGAGCCGACGTAGGACATTCAGCCTGCGCTGGCCCGGTGCGTGCCGATCAATTTGCATCCGCATTCAGTAACACAGCCTTCCACGGCTACCGCAATGCCTCCCACAGACAGGGTGGAATGGGCAGTGACGATCTTGTTGACACCATGCGGTTTGCCGCCAGGGTAGTGCTGCGGGCACTCGACTTGGTCGCCAAGCCGTGCGATGGGCTTCCCGTCCACATTGTGCATTGGCGAGCCGGTGATTACCTTGCCGCCGTGATCGGTTGGATCTCCGACCACGATTATCTTAAGGCCACCTCGAATAACCCCGCTTTTGGCATGATCGAGGCGATGTGACGCGTGATTGAGCGTCATCGGACTGTCCGCGCTCGCGGCCAGCGTCATTTTGATAGCGAAAACTACGCTCGAATCAG
>Ga0265780_10002970_pt1 | contig 22650 bp, 24 predicted proteins | sample P1T30metagenome_FD_192432 | JGI IMG/M metagenome (GOLD analysis project Ga0265780, IMG submission 192432) | Plant litter microbial communities from East Loma Ridge, Irvine, California - P1 T30 | ecosystem: Environmental > Terrestrial > Plant litter > Unclassified | place: USA: California...
TCCTAACACTGCTTTTGGACAACCTCGAGATCCGCCATATCGCGCCCGCATTCAGTCTGCCTAGCCTGCACACACTCGAGCTGGGGAACTTGGTCGGCCGCGAGACCAATCAGCCATGGCCATTGGCAGCATCGACATCGAACATCCGATCTCCGACGCTGGAGTCTTGCGTCCTCGACACCCACATCGTCGTCCAGATGCTCAAAAGCATTAAGAAACTCCGCTACTTTGACTACAGAGTCGTGTACTATCGCTGGCTGTATATCCGCCCGGGCGACGACACGCCCTTGCCGCACATCATCTGGGCGGATTTGGCAGCTGGCCTACGGTATCACGCTGACTCGCTCGCATCCTTGGAGCTGTATGAAGCTGCTAGGGTTAACCAAGCAATGGCGTCTGAAGGACCGGGAGGAGAGTTTTCTCGGCTCGCTGAGCGACTTCACTGTACTTAAAACGTTGCATGTCCAGGATGAATCCATCCTCGACTTACGCAATGGCGACAGCGACCTTGCTGGAAAACTGCCCAGCGGGCTTGAGACGCTCTATTTCACCTGGCCGCAGCGCAGCGAACACATGTATTCATGTCGCGTTGCTTTGGAGTCTCTCCAGGCTGGTGCTCTCCTGCCCTCAACTGAAGAGATCAAGGGCGTTGTTGTCATCTCTGAGGTCTTGGACGCCCCAGTTGCGCTGTTTGGACTTGCTTTCGCGTTCGAGGGGTTGGAGCAGATGGGGGTGTCGGCTGCTCTTTGGGCATGGGGACGGGGATTGAAGACTTGGAGGCTCGAGGACTTGCGCGCGATCGAGGGAAAGGCGCGCGAAGAGGGAGTCAAATAGATAGTTGGTGGAGACAGGGTCGGAGACGTCAAGGGCGTGTTTATGCTGCTTGAAGTCTGGTTATTGAGAAGAAGTGTTGGAGCTCTCAGCACCAAGTACCTAAGATAGTTAGAATGACGACTGCAATGATGCAGGTTCAGGATGAGAATAATGATTTTAGTTGTACGATCCACTCGGAAGACTTTCTCTGAACAAAGACATGGACGTTGAACCTGAACGTTGAAGCGCGGGGTTCACATTGCCCGTACGTGCGAAGTGGGATGTGATGGGGGCAATTGCTGGTTCTTGATACTTGACACTTCTCCCTTTCGATCATTGTGGGATTCCGACTCGAGTCTTTGCAACGTCTACGCTGAAGCAAATGTTTCGCGTTGAGCAGTCCATTGCAGCCACACTGGAACGTTGATGTAACTGTCACGTACCACTTACCATCAAATCCAAACCCAAAGCACTTCAAGCGGAGAGCATTGTCGATATGGAAACCAGGGTCTACTCCACTGCTCGCTCAGCAGCATGTCTGCAGGGTTTCGTCTCTCCAAAATCTTCCGAGTTTTCCGGTAAATCGCGTGAGAATGCTTAGCACGGCCTTATTTCACATCTGGAGTTGCTCGAAGAGACCGAGTACCGGATGAATGGGCCCACGCAAATCGGTATGTCACCGCCTGGCACATGTGATGAATACTGTCGGGGTTTGTGCGAGGAAACAGTGAAGCAGCGAGAGCGTAACAGGTAGATGCGAACGCTGGTGTCTTATAGCTGCAGACTGCGGTAAGCTGCAGCGATGACTAGATGGAAACAAATGGGCGTCTCTTCCAATGCTGGTTGCTGCTCATCATATGCGGTGTGAACGTGCTCTTACGTGGGGCGAGCCCTCCCTGCCCTGGTGAAATCCACCCATCAATGATCAATCCAGCCCATCACCACAGCATGGCGGGGAAAAAAGCAGACCTGCAGCATCGTTCCACTCGCCGATCAAAATTCGAATGCTTGAAGATCGCGTATCAGAAGCCTCGGAGTCGCCCTCCATAGCGTCAATTCTACGCGAGCACCACTCCACGCGCTCTCAGCGTGGCACCGGGGCGGCTGCGGTCCACTCCCGCAAGGGCCGCGCTAGCCAACCACAACCTGATTGCAGTGCTTGCTTTTGCCTCATCCTTTTCCCAGGGCCGCACGATAGAGTTTACGCATTTCGATATCATGGAGGTACTGACCGTTGTAATGCCGCACGCAGGTACGGCATGCACAGCTTCTTCTCGTAAGGCTCGACACGACGCCACGTCTGCATTAGGGCTGCATCCCGGCAGTCTACATGCGGCCTCATGCGCATCGCGTTAAGAGGATCGACATGCACTATTTGGACGCGAGGCTGTGTGTCTCAGCAATCCAGCTGCATTCATCGCGCTGGGGCGTCGAAGCCTCATCACCTTCAAACACTATTACAGCCTCTCGTCCGGGGCACGTTTGCCTGGGGAAGTCGGGTGGGCAACTCAGGTTCCTAGACAGACGGCCCCGTTAGCCCGGTGGACCTTGTACACCCTCGTTCGTTATTAACATCTCTTATCTCTCGGCTGTGATGAATGTCCTCATCCCGTCTAGCTTGCTCGTGGCGAAAAGAAAGCCAGAGTCAGTTGCGAATGAGTGACAGCAAGGATGCAGTGGGGTCTGCGAGACATGGCTCAGGGTTCTTATTGAAACCCAAAGAATGAACTGGATTCACGTATAGTAGAATTTCTCCGTCAAACACGCACTGGAAAAGACACAAACTCTGTGGGCTCAGAACATGCGTTTGAACGGCTCGTAGCATCCCAACCCGCGCCCGTACTGCGCAAGCGTCCGGCCATCCCGCGCCAGTTCAGGGGGCGAGCGCCTCATAAGCACGTCAGTCGCCAATAATAACGTGGTCAGGTACCAAGAGTATGTTTTCTTAGCTCCCATGTCACAAACCGACGTTGCCATGAAGTTCCTAGACACGATGGAGCTACCTCGGAGTCATTCCCCGGCAGCGCGATCCACCCTGTTCAGCGAATTGCACATGCGCATCCAACGCTAGCGACAGTTGCGTATTGACAAAATTCAGGAGTGGTTCAAAGATGGGATGATCTCCCGTGTAGCCAGTTCGGGTATGTACTTTGTGCTTTTCATTGCGATCATTTCGTGCGAACCCCCAAAGATCGATCCCCGCGCTGGCTTTTCTGTGTCAGACGCATTCGTTTTCCTGAGACTGTTCGTCATATCCAGTGCTTTTTCCCCGCCGTCAAAAGTTGTGTCCTTCCATAATACGGCCGTCCAACACGTGCAATGTCACCATAAGCACAACATCGGACCGTTTCTGATCAGCGTTTGGCTTTGGCATAAGCTCGAGCAGTCGGCCATCTGATACATCCAGCGATAACACGATCGCCCTGTGCAGATATGGCGGAAGAAGGGAATGATATGTCAACATTTCAGCGACAGCTTGCAAGTCAATCATGGCCTATGTTTGGAATCGGTATTTTCCTGCTGGCAGTAAGAACGTATGTTGTCTCTGAAAGCACACCCTTATGGTCAAAATACTAATGCACGTCAGCTTTGCGCGATGGCGCCGCGTACGGAGTGCTTCACAGTTTGCAATTGACGACTGGTTGATGATAACGGCTGTTCCACTGTTCTATACCGGACTCATAACATGTCTGAACACCATCGCAGGAGGGGGAGGCTCCAACCTCTTTTTGCCCGAGGAGTTTGCTACGTTCTCGCCCGCGGAGATAGATGAGCGCATCAAAGGATCAAAGATTGTCATTGTGTCTGAACAGGTACGTACAGGACAGGTTCTACACGTTGAACCGAGCTAATCCGGTGCAGTGCATGTTGAATGTGATCTGGGTCCTGAAAGCATGCATGCTCTTCATGTTCGCCCGCATGACCACTGGCACGACACACATCAAGTGGATCAGATTTGTAGCAGCCTATGTGGCGCTTGGCTGGATTGCTGTTGAGATCGCCTTCTTCACTGCGTGTCGACCGTTCAATGGGTACTGGGCCGTTCCCCCTCCAAATCCGCAGTGCACGACGCTCGAACACTTCGCCATTGTGCAAGCGGCCTTCAACATCAGCAGCGACTTGCTCATCATTGCTGTACCGATTCCGATGATTGCGTCTCTGTCACTTCCGTTGAAGCAGAAGATTGGACTAGGATTGCTCTTCAGCATGGGGACTTTCGTGGTAAGTCTTCTTGCAGAGTAATATTCACACACACAACAGTCACTAACATGAGTCTTTTCAGATTGTCGCCGCAGTTCTCACCAAGTACTACAACCTTTCGAATCTCTACGGAACGACCTACATGCTGTGGTACACTCGCGAAGCCAGCGTCGCAGTATACACGGCCTGTCTCCCTGCAATTTGGCCCCTCCTGCGCGAACACATCCGCTTCCTGCGCGAGTCGACAAACTCGTACATCACTGGAGCCTCCAAGATGCGGCCGAAGTACGGCTATGGCAGCCAGTACGGCAACATGTCCTCGGCCAAGGGCCCGCGAAGCCGCACCACCAGGACAGATGGCGACAGCGACGAGATCGAGCTCGGCATTGGGAAGAGCAGTGAGCATTTTGGCGTTACGCATAGTGGGGGCAGTCGGGATAGTGACGAAAGGGCACTCAGAGATGGGGCAGGCATGGGCATGTGGGGCGTACAGGTTGACACGAAAGTTGTGATTGAGAGGGATGCATGGAACGCGACGACAACAGAGCCGGGCGTGGACACGACGATCCATGCAGGAGGAGATCCGGAGAAGCGATGATACTGGGACAATAATGGCAGTGGAAGTTTCCGGAACTCAGTTCAACATCGTTTCATTATTTCAGCGAGCGCCTTCGGCGACGGACGGCGTACATGGTTGCATTATTGGTGGCGGCAGTTCGTTACCTGAAGGGACAATTGCGTACATGGAGGTTGCCTGTCTCATATTTGCTTGATATCCTCTACACCACAAAAGAGTGTAGTTTGTAAGGACGAAGGGAAAGTAACGTTAGCCTGATCTTTATTGAAGATGTCTGTTTGCCTAGCACCATTCCCCGCCCATCTGTATCGGCCCTCAAACAAACCCAGTTCCCCAACGCTCGTCTAATATTTCCCTGCTGACATGTTGTAATCTAGGGTCATCGCTGCGGGGAGTGAAGGGTCCGCACGTGGGCGAGCAGGGATCCGTGTTCCCGTGATCACGCGTCGCAGAAGGCGCGTGTCCGTGTTCGCAGCGACCGTGCTCCAGCCTACATCATCATCGAGGGGCGAACAATGGCCGCCTGCGCTCCGCCACGACGATGGCGCTCAACCCGCAGACACCGTCGAAGCACAATCAGATGATTACGCGATTCATTAAACATCCCAAATCGACTAATTTCGACGGCGATGAGCATCGGCCGGCGAAGCGCCTGAAGACGGGTGACAGCCCTAGGAAGCAGCCGCCGGCTACACCCCGCAGGTTTGCGAATCGCGAAATACCGGATAGCGATGCTGAGGATGATGGGAGGGATGTGAAGGTTGAGGAGAAGGAGGAGGAGGAGGTGCATAAGACGGATCTGGAGAGTGCGCTGCCTCAGGTCAAGGTCGATGACGAGGCTATTGAGGCGTATGAGGCGTTCAAGGCGTCGCAGGAAGATACTGCAGATGTCGCTGGGGAGCGCTTAGAGAAACGGACGTGGGTCAGAGGGAAGAGCTCGCTCTATGTGGATGCGTTCAATCTTGCTTTGGATACGGTGCTGCAAGACGAGAGCCATCTTTTTGATGAGGCGGAGACGGATGTGTTCCGAATATGGAGGGAACTGAGCTACGAGGCGCAATTTCTGTAAGTTCGACCTGTTCAGTCTATGGTACAGAGCTGACGGAAGGGCTATCGTAGATATGTGCGGCTCTTTCTGCGCAAGACGTCTGCGTGGCATCGCATAAAGAATCTTGGATATCACAGCGACATCTCCGACCTCGAAGGTGCAGCTCAAACTCTGCAACAAACGCACATTCTGCCTACCTCATCCGCCAAAGTAGAATCACACCCTGGCGAGCTCGAAGCGCCAGCTGGGTCGACGTTAGGGACCTCGTTCACGTTTGCGGACCGATCGGAGGAAGAAATAACTACACTGGAGGAAGCATCGTCATTGCTAAAGCTCGACGAGCTGAAGCTTCTTGCAAAGGATGCAAAGGTGCAGGGCAAGAACAAAAAGGACTTGCTGAAAGCACTTCGGAGGACTAGCCGGAAGCAAACAGGTCTCGGACATGTTGGCTTGAAGCGCTCTGACTCGGAGATGTCGAGACGATCATCTGCGTCCGCACCTGGCTCCAGAAATGAGACTCCGGAGTTCGAACCGAGTCCTGTAGACGATCCTTCAGACGATGCAAACCGGGACGCTCACTTCACTCGCAAAATCATGAACGAGACTGGACCATGCATACGTCTCTCTTTGCCAACCTTGAAGTTGTTCGAGCGCGTACATCTCGTCTTCTACCGCTCGACGGAGTGGACAGAGAAGTCGCTCACCACAATTATCCTAGCTAAGATAGCCCGATGGAATTTCCCCGAATACATCGTATCTCGATCTGCAAACATCTTCGCTTCCCGCCCATTGCTGCTTGAGTATGAGGCATCAGTACGGACACAGTTTCGCATAGACAATATACTGGAGTTCAATGGCCGACCTACAGAGAAAGACTTTGACGAGATTATGGATACGTTCGAGCAGGTTCATTCGCGTTGGCAAGTGCTGTGCAGAGAAGAACAGCGGAAAGAAGACATCATCTATCACAGCGGAGAAGGTTCATATCTGCGCCGCCTATCGCCTGCATGGGTGTACACTCGTATCATACACAAAGCTCTTTATGTGCTGGGGCGGCGGAAAGAGCACAAACGCGAGCACGCACTTTTGACTGAGCTGCTAGGCCAACGACTCTTCCACCATTCGAGAAGAGGCGCTTGGTACCAGCGTAAAGCCTTGCTTGAGGAGCATTACATGGCCGCTCTTAACGAAGCAGGGAAGAGAAGCGAAGACCAGCAGAAGAAGCATTGGAAGCAAATAGCGCTAAAAACATGTGAGGACGGACTGCAGGATCGGTTCGTCCACGTCATACATCACTATGACTTGCAAAAGCGTGTAACGAAGCTCGAAAAGTCCCTCAATATACCCAAGGGCTCTCAACATGACTTCGGACATGTCCGCCTTACCAAGCCGGCCGAAGTCACAATGGAGGGTATCCGCATCGAGCGCGATAGACCAGCTCTATCACGACGAAATAGCTCTCCACACCCGAACCCAAGCAGACGCGGTGGCAAGACCATATGGATCGACCCCCGCGAGGACGGCGAATGCTCCGTCGAAGCAATGTGTCTTTCACACTACCGCAACGAAGGCTGGAAAGGCTATCACAGCGAAGGCGGCATCGTGCGCACTCTATTCGCCTACTTATTCTTCGACGTCCTGTTCACATACATACCCAACGTGTTCCAGACACCCTACCAAACCTGTCCACTCGACCTGCACACCGACGCCTTCTACCCCTCTCGCATCTCGGAAATCAACTCCCGTCTGAACGAGATCTCTAATGGCGATGCTCCGGCCATCATGCGACGGATCTACGACGGCCATCATGAGCGCCGGACGTGTGTCGTCGGTCTTGACTGGTCATTCGATATCAACGACCTGATTGAGATAGCGCAGTGCTTCGACGGTGAGGCGCTGGCGACGGTGTGTAAAGTCATGGCACAGGAATACGGACAGCGGGGCGGTGGCGTGCCGGACTTGTTCTTGTGGAAGGTGGCGGGTGAGGAAGGCGCGAAGGGTGAGGTCAAGTTTGCGGAGGTCAAGAGTGAGAATGATCGGTTGAGTGATACGCAGCGGCTTTGGATTCATGTGTTGAGCGGCGCTGGGGTGAAGGTTGAGCTTTGTGCAGCTGTTGCGAAGGAGGTCAGGGTAGGTTGAGGTGCGAGCGGGTGGTGGTGTTGGAGACAGGTTTATTTGGCAATTGGCAGGCGTCCCGCAAAGGTACATGTCTCTGGTCTCACAATGAAGGCTGTAGCTTGGAAGAGTGTGGAACAGCACGAGACCGGCCAATAGCCCTGCATTGGTACCTGTGAGTGCCCAAGTGCGTCCACGGGTATGGTACCCGCGGATATCATGTGATATCACATGTGAGGTCTGTCGGGGAGTCGCGACGCGGTCAACTGCCCGGTCTGCTGGGCTTTCACAGCACAGGAGACGGTAAGAGCTCGGGCGGCACGCCACGTGGGTTTCGAGCGGGAGGATATCTGTTGAGAACGCTCCTGCCTCACCTCCACACTGGATTGTTTACGCTCAACCCCAACTTCTTCTCACCACCAGACATCCTCTGCACTCTACCACTTCTACACTCACCCCACCGCACACCTCTGTGCCCTGCCCCGTCATGGCAACCCTCAGAAGGCCTTATACTAGGCAGTATGCAGACTTCTGGTAAATGACCACAGAGCTTCCCCAGAATGACTAGGGCTATGCTCACCGAAATGCAGTGAGGAACGCAATCGACAGCGCTCGCCGTTCCTTCGCCTTCCTGGAGAACTGCGCAACAAAGTGTACGAGTACGTCTTGAGCAGCGTCATCGTCTCTGTGTTCCCGCCACCAGATGCACGATACCGCTACCAGCTCCATGCGCAAGTTGCCGGACCAATGGAAACTGCACTAGACCCAACTGTTTCCAATGCTATGGCTTTGACCAGGGTGTGTCGACAGATCTTCACGGAGACCGTCTCTCTGCCCCTCCAGTTGTTCACGTTCCACATCAACAGCGACGGATCGTTTCCCAACTTCCTCAACTTCCTCCGGCCTATTGAGCGGGACGCCATCAAGAACATTCAGGTCTCCACCCCAGATGCGATGGAGGGCGGATCGCTATATCATTGCGTCCAGCGCAGTACTAGCAACGACTTCCCCTCGCAAAAGCTCCACCTAGAGTACCTTGAGTGGTCGACGAACTTGGCGCTTGAATACCTCGGAGGGCTCAAGCTAGTGGTGGTAGAGAGGGACCCACAGTGGCTGTACCTCAAGGCAAACGAACACCTACTTCACGACGGCATCGGCAGCTGTGTCAAGGATCGCGGCATCGACATCCTCCTTCCGAAGCCTACGGGATAGGACGACGGCGCTCTCAAACGTCCGGCAGAACACAACAAACTCTCTGTACCAAGCACGACACCCGGCAAAAGCTCTCAGGCATTCATCGAGGAAGGCTTGGTCCTGTCTAATCATGGTTTCGTCTGCGACATCTTCAGCGTTGACATACGGAGGCCACATAATTCCGGTTTTGCGACGACAACGAACCAGCGTTCGCTACTTGCCATGGGACTCTTCCCACTTGTAGCAGTCTCAATTGCTTATTAGCTTAATGTGTACCATAACGTAAGACTCTTTTCTTGTCTAAGCTTACAGTGCAGGCGGATGTTTCGAGGCCACTATCATCGATGACATCATGTTGTATTGAGAACATCACCGCTGGACCCCATTATTACACAGCTTTAACCTCGGGACAAATCAAAGCAACTTGCAATAGCAGCAAACACAGCCACTAGCGCCACCTCCAACATCAATCCTCAAACAGCGACTCTGCGACCCAAAGCGCCAAATCTCAAGCCCCTTGCGCCAATGCCATACTCCCAACGCACCAACCTAGCTCAAACTGCAACATCTAATCATGTGACTATTGCAAGCTATCAGGAAGCTCCCTGGGATTCAAGGCACTGAGTCTGTTGCAGAGGAAGTACCGCAATGCTTCGCACATACTCCCGTTAGGCACTAACTAATCGTTCTAGCACCATCTATGACGCAACGCATCTCTTTTAGCTCCCCGATGAGCTTCGCAATATGATGAACAAGCAGCATCGCCGCGAACGATCGTGTTCGTTTTTCAGAAACAGCGGTGGCAACTAGTTATCTATCGCTGAACGAGGTTCTAAGTTCCGTCTTCAGCAAGACATCCGCGTCTACGTAAAATACATGGGGCCTGATTGTTCCATGATTGGGAAGGTGGTGCTGAGATGATTGGTCTCACACGTTGCAAAGAACATCCTGGTGGACTTCCACTACTGTCTTCTTTGTACCGATATCAAGATACCGATGCTTATGCGACGAGGCGACAACACAACCTGGGTTTGACAGTTCGACACCGCCTTTGAGGGAAGTCAGCTCAATCAGTCCTTTTAATCATTCTGGAAGTGTCAGAAGCCGTTTGGGTAAACGCACGGATTAAGTGACCGGTGTCCTACAATGTAAGTACAGGCAAGGCTAGCGCTTACTCCCAAAGGCGCCCACCAGGTCTACGGCAGTCAGATCTGACAAGGTGCTACAGTTTTCAACTCACAATTTGACAGTCTGTTGTAGCGATGTCAGACTTCTGGAATATCGTGTCATCGGAGTGTAGACTGATTTGTCTGCACAGACCTCGTGATCCTTCAGCGGTGTATAACAGACGATCGTACATGCAAATGATCTCCGGGGAATATAGGCTTATTGTATGAGGTTGTTTGGCTACATATCAGGTACTAATCGGAGTTCCGCAGGTGGGATTGAAACGTAGGGCTGACTACCGTTGAGCCTGGAGTGGCGCCTCAAACTCGGACAATGCAATTTGCGAGAGCGACGTGTTTACTCGCATGTCAAGGCTTTTCTTAAAATCGTAATGATATGCAGTATAGTAACAGAAATTGGATAATGGTGTGTTAACGTGGCCAGATTCTAAGTGGTCCAGCGAATGCTGGCCGCCTCCGAGCTCGGCGGAGCAAACATCACATAAAGCCAAAGCATATTAGATGGCATTTTCAAAGCCTGCATACAATTCAGCATGCACGAGATTCCAGGCGAGACACCGAGCTGCAAGCTTGAGCGCATACACACCATCGTCGGCAGACGTATATTATCGAACGCAACCGATGTGAAGTCTTCCCCGAGGATCTACAGACGACACGCATACTTGACCAAATGCTAACCAAAGCCGCCAAAACCCTACCAGACAAGTTCTGGGCCCCGCCAAATTTCGCGTCCCTCAACACCAACACGAAAGGAGCTTTCTGGGAAATCATACGCATGTGCGATCAAGATCAAGTGCATCACTACAATCTAGTACATCTCTTGCACTTGCCATATCTTCTCCGGTCCGACAAGGAATCTACCTACAACACGTACGCGAAGATTGCCTGCATTACTGCAAGCCGCGAACTACTCAATCTATTCATTGCATTTCGCGTTTTCCAAGGCCTCGAGGCAACGACGCTGTACTGTCGCTCTGCGGCTTTCCTCGCCTTGATGGCTGCCATGACTGTGCTCCTAGCCCATATCAACGGCCACAAGCTCGGCACAGACGACTGGCGAGCACGTCAACGCCACAGCGACCGCGCGCGGGTAGAACAGCTCCTGAAGCTGCTAGATATGCTGGGCCATCGCGCAGATGACAGCATGTGCCGCAAAGGCGCCGAGCAGTTGCGGAGGTTGTTGGCCGTCGAAAGCGATGCCGCAAGAGGTGTAGATCTATCCGCCCACAGCACCGTAAGAGATCTCGAACAGAGCGCAGGTGAGCTGCAGCTTCACATACCCTACTTCGGAATCATCAAGATCGGCCAAGAGGGTATCACCAAGGACGACTTGAACAAACCCAAACCAGCCCAGCCGTTGCCGGATGACTTCCCACACAGCGTGTTCGTGGCGAATCATCTCATTTCGACAGCTGGGTTTGGAGACGCGCTTCACCTGGAACCCCAACCGCAGTACTTTTTGCCGATCGATGATGCGCCACTCGCACAGGCGTCGCGAACGCCGATGATCGGTGAGGATCTTGATCCGCAGCAGATGCAGAACCCGTCGCTGATGGCGAGTGTGAATGATTGAACGTTTCAGGGCGTGGATGCGGCGTTTTTTTGATAGCGTTATGAGGGGGACGACGGAGTGGGATGTAGGGCTGCGCGAGCATGTTTAAGAGATACACTTCAGTGCATGAGGCACTTTGGATTATAGCACGATTTGCTCATCTTTCACACTAGCTCACTCATCTTCATGCGCACGCCTGTCACTAGCCCCTTTTGGCGACAAGGCCCGAGCGCACGTAATCTTTTCCCGTCTCTCGCCCCGACTTCTTTCCTTGAACAACATCTATTTCTGCTTTACTCATTGCGTCCACCTACCAGCAGCCCCAGGATTGGCGATCGTATATACTTGCGCAACAGCGTATACCGACGACAGCCCATCGTCTTGACACAAGCTCAACATTCAGAGACACCTTCTACATCGGAGCTTCTGTGAAATATAGGTCTGGTGACAATCGCCGCTTCTAGCGTGGCATTTTAGTGCGCAGGAATCAACAAGCGGGCTTGCGCGTCCAGCGACGTTTCGTTCGGTATTTAGACGACCAGAGTCGGCGACTTCTTGACTCTCGAATGGAGTACTCTTGGTCTTGAAGATGCTGTAGCTGTACAGCGACATTGAAGAGTCTGGCGCACTGCTTCAAATTCGTCAATGCACCGTCGGTGAGACCAAGGAAGCCATTGATGTGAAAAGATGAGATGTCCCGCGACTGCACCAACAAGCTGGACTTGCTTGCGCAGCTTCAGTCCCGACAATTGAGCCAGCCCGATACTAGGACAAGATAGTTGTGGTGCAGAATTACATGATCTTTGATTGTGCTTTAGCGGGTGTCATCTACTCTGAGATTCAAATGTGAAAACGTCTCGAGTCACTCCCCATCCTAGCCGCTCCTGGACGTGTCACTTCGGGACTTGGTTTAATTCCTGGTCTGGAATGACATGGACTTGGAATCTCTGGGCGCAGCACAAAGTTACAATCGACCTGGACTCGGACTTTGGGGATTCTGGGTGCGACACTCTGCGAATGACACTGTTTGTTTGGAGTTACTTCCCAGCTCAAATGCTGACCATTTTTTCTCTGCGATATCACTGTCCATTGAGTCATCACCACACTGTGGTATTACTTGAGGAAGATTTGACCATATTGGATCAGCGCGAACAAATTGTGAGCATCATTTTCAGGACCTGCTCATTGGTAAATTATAGTATACCTTTCCTTGTTCATAACTCACGAGAAATATTTGTCAAAAATGCACAACATCACATTTACATTGCACAGCAGCTGGTTCTGGTCATGTTATCGACGTGGCTCCTTTCTGACTACACAGTCTTCGTAACCATCCTCACTTAATTCGCTTGAGCCTTTCAAGCTCCATTATTCGTGGCACGTATCAGTCTCGTATATATATTATTGTAACATTGCACGAGCCACCTCCAGGCTTCATGGAGGTGGTGCGCTCTGGAAGAGTCGACTACGCCCCAAAAGCCACATTCAATGGTCACATTACTAAGAGCAATAGAGATCGTGGTGGTCTGGTTTCGCAATCACACCCGATTCTAGCAAAGCAGCGACGCAGAGACGTCCATCACACTCTTTTCATCTTCCGCAGCTGGCGATACGTCAACAATCCCCTAGGCCACCCCTGTCTGTACCTTGCGACAGGTCACCATAGCATAAGAACTCCCATTCTAGTTTAGCGGGATGCACTCTGAGCACCTCGTGCTGCCTTGCTCGCAGGCCGTGCGATGAAAGCGGTAACGTAGCCTTCGTGCGTCTGTCTACATGACCTGGTAGTACTCACTACCCCACACCATCGTTTCTCCAGTCTCGCTCGTGCTCCATTGTCTCCCCTGACTTCCTTCGCATCTTTTGCTTTCAGACGTGCAACGAGCTGTTGTCATAATTGCCACCATGGGCGAAGCTACCCCACCATCTGCCCCTCATTCGTATCCAGAACCTCAGGTCATCTCCCCGCAGATCACGCTTCAGGCACCGCTTTCACGACGCGGAAAGGGACCCGGACTTGTTTTGGTGCTGGATGCGTCGGCGCTAATTGACAAGAGCGACAAACATCTCGATCCGCCGCCGCTGCAGAAATGGGCTGAGGAGGGGTTTGCAGTGGTGCAGTTGGTGGTACCTGGGAAGGTTGAAGACGGCGGAGAATTTCCATTGAAGAAAGCACTAGAGATCCTGAAGGGTTGCGAGGCTTGCGACTTTGAGAAGGGTGTGGGGCTAATCTGTAAGAGCTATGATTTTTCAAGTGCTTGAGGCAAGAGACGCCTTCCATGACGACCATGAACACAAAAAGAGCTTGGAACAACAATGCACAGGAATTGGAATCTAAGACATGTTTGAAGTTCCACATACTAACAATATCCCAGCATACCTATACCGCATTCCATTTTACCTCGAGCAAGCAACCTACATTGCTCCCGAGGTCAAAGCACTAATATCCTACGGTGGCAAGACGTTCTCAACACTCAATGAAACAGCATCTTCATCCATACCGCCACAGTTGATTCACATCTCTGGCCCAAACGTGCCTCGACGCAAGTCAGTATCTCTCACACCTGAATCTCAAAAGAGCAAACAGTTTGAAGGTGTGGTGAAAACGTATCGCTACGATGATGCGAAAGAAGATTCGGGTTGGGTGCTACCAGCCGACGAAAACTACCACAAAAGGAGTGCAGGCATCGCGCACACGAGAAGTCTCGGCTTCCTGAAGAAAGCGCTAGACGGACCATGGTTCAATCTAGAAGCCGTATGGGAAGAGCACACACTCTACGAATTCGGCGAGCGAGACGTAGACAAGACAATGTCAACAATGGTCGACCAGCCATACGTCAACCACATCCCAACCATGACGTACGCCACCTTCCATATCCCCAGGTATCTAATCTGACTAACATATAATATACAGTGGCGGCGTTGGCAAAGACCACCTAACCTCCTTCTACACCCACCACTTCATCTTCTCCAACCCCCCAGACACCTCCCTCTCCCTCGTCTCCCGCACAGTCGGCATTGACCGCGTCATCGACGAATTTATCTTCACCCTCACGCACACCGGCGAAGTACCCTGGCTCATCCCTGGCATCCCGCCCACGGGCAAGAAGCTCGAGATTCCGTTTACTAGCATCGTGGCGCTGCGCGGCGATCGCTTGTGTCATGAGCATATCGCCTGGGACCAGGCTACTGTGCTGAAGCAGCTGGGCTTGTTGCCTGAGTATGTCGCGTTTCCATATGCGATTGACGGGGAGAAGGCGCCGGAAGGAAAAAGGTATGAGGTTGCGCTGCCGGTGGTGGGGAGTGAGGGAAGTCGGAAGTTGGTGGACGAGGGGAGTGAGGAGAGTAATGCGTTGATGGGGAAGAAGTGGAGGGTTGTGGATGAGAAATGAGACACATGGGTTGTATTTGTAGTTGAGGGAGTGGGGAGTATACACGCAGCGCTCAACGACGATGACATTCTCTCGTTCCTTCTGGTCTGACTCAAAACCTAACCTCCGAGGCTGACATATTCTCCTCGGTCTAGTCAATCACTACCTCTGCTACACGCACATACACTTCTCCCTCCACCCTGACACCCCTGATCTCCCCGTCCTTGACATCGAAGAACACCAACTTGCCACATCCACCCAGCCTTCCCATAGCCGGTAATCCCTTGTTCTTCTCGGTCTCCTCAGCCGTCGCGCCACTGACGCGCACCTGCTGAACGCCGTTGTCCGCAAGATGCAGGAGATACGTCTTCGCGCGATCGAACGCCGTTGAAGGAGCCCTAGCCACGATGTCGCCACCGAGACCAGCAGCTCCGCTTCTGATCATGTGCGCCAGGAAAGCCGGAAGAGGAGCGGCTTTGGCGATGGCGGGCTTTGGCGAGGAGTCCTTGGTGGCCATGGCTGCGGCGAGAGTCAAAGCCGGGACAGTTTCCTCGGCTTCCTCAGTCTCCTTCTTCACAGCAGTCGCGGCGGCAGAGATCTTGGTCGCTCGCTTGGGGGCTGTAGCCTTGGTGGCAATAACAGCAGCGAGCGCGGAGATTGGAGCGGTTTCCTCAACCTCTGCCAGTTTCGCGGCAGCGGTCTTGGTCGTTCTCTTTGGCGCAGTCGGCTTCGTGACTTTGCCTTTAGCATTCACTCTCGCCTTGCCCTTGGTCTTGTCCTGAGACTCGATGACGGACTTGTTGACCTCGACGTCTGGAAGGTGCTGGAAGCACAGCAGCTCTTTCTTGAGCTCGATGCTAACGGTCTTCCTGACAGTCGAAGTAGGTGTCACGAGGGTACTGAAGGTGCCCGCGTACCTGATAATGATGTCGGAAGGGTGGCCGTCGGGGATGAATGAAGGCTCGAGAGGTTGCTTGAAGTCTGGGTCGTACTTCGGCGCCTTGTAGTCGCTCTTTGGAAGCCTGTTGACAGGGTTATTGGGGTGTGGTACGTCCATGGTGATGTTGGTCAGGCTTTTGAGTGTCGAGATTGAGGCCAAAGATAGAAGTGGGGAGTTGGTTGAGTCGAGCGGGTTTGCGGCCGGGAAGAGTTTTTATGGGTGACCATGTTCACTTTCACATTCACTCCTTAGCGCTAGGCTTTTAGTCATACGTGCGGCTAAACCGGAGTAATCTGAAACTTAGAATTGAAAATTGTGTTATATAGAGACATCACTAAGATGTGCCTGAAATTTACTTAGCATTTGTGGCTTGATGGTGCCGTGTCTCTGCTGCGAAGCAGTGTCATATGCTGCTAGAAGTGCGTTGAAAAGGCCCCAAAAGATACATTCGGAATGAAGCATTGATGAGGAAGCCTAATGTACGCGTTATATTGACGGCGCAAACAAGGGGTATTGAACCAGAGAAAGCGGTTACCAAGATAGACGAGCGTGAAAGTCTCGTGATGAAATTTCTTCCTCAAGTGACGCCACAGCAGGGCAATCAACTCAATGAAAAAATAGACTCCAATGACGCCATGGCCAAGGACTCAGGCTAATGAGCATGAGTAGAAAGTTCACGCCAGCGTGATCTACAATACATCCACATGATCAAGTCCTGCTCGAACATGTTTCAGCATGAACCCGATCAGGGTTGCCCAAGTCCACGGGTGGTGTATCGGAGTAGGAATAGAGTAAGTCACCTCAAAATGACACACTTCTGAGAATCTGAGTCTTGGGGAGTGACTCCGAACGAACGACGTCATCCAGAGTGTTCACCCGGCAGGCACGACAGCGGTTTAGGCCATGTGACCCTGCCTCACGGGTGTATTTTGGCTCGTCGAGCACGCCGGCGTGATCGCGTTGCCTCAATCTGCACGGACAAGTCCAGCTCGTCCGCACAGCCGGACCCAGCTGTATGTAATCCGCAACAGGGCTGCCCAGTCTCACCGACGGTGCACTGAAGAGGTAAAGATAATTGTCAAGAATCGAACTGGGAGTGACTCTGGACGAACACGTCATCCACAGAGTATGACACCCGGCGAGCGCAAGCTGAGCTGTACGTGTTGCCGCAACCATCAGGATTTCGGCCGAAGGACACGCCAGCGCGCCATTCAACCTAGTCACCTACACGAACAAGACCAGCTTGTTCAGGTAGTCGGCAGTGTAGACCGCGGATGAATTGTCCGATCTGTTCAAAGATCTTCTTTGTGGAGGGTTACTTCAACCTCTTCAATGTCGTCGACAGTTTCAGTCGCCAACCTGACTCGGCCGAAGCTTGTAAGTTGGGCGTATCTTCTGCTCATCCAAGTGCCGATCAAGACGTGATTCGGCCTGTGAATACGCTGTCGATTCCTGTGCACTGCAATGCCACGCTGGACGCGTCGATTGCTACGAGAGTAATTGCGGAGGCAGGGTTAATGCGCACTTCAAAGCTCTTGTGAGGACGTTGTCGTTGTTTGAGGTGCATGAAGATGGTCAAGAGACCATCAGTGTGCGCGTGAGCGTCTTTTGGGGCTGGCCACGTTTGTCGTTTTGTCGTCGTTTTTGGCTATCGTGTTTGTTATAGTTGTTGGCGCTCTTGTGCGGCTTCCGGGCTGGGTAGGGAGGAATTGTAATGTATACCCTGGCACAGATTGAATGGCCACAGTGGTGGAAAACTAGGAGATAAATCGCTCATATGGTGGGCAGAAGGAAAGTAGAGGAAGGGAGGCGAGGAAGGCGAGAGCTTTTATATCGAGCGTGGGCGCTCGGGCCGACTCGCTAGACCTAGACGAGGCACGTGACAGGTGCGGCAAGTAAAGGTGAAGGTGTAATCAATGCCGATCATCAAGACTGGCCGCCAAAGAGAGAGGAGTGCTCAAATCTGCTCTTCTCCGAGTAACGGACCCTAGATACGTCATCGGTCTGTTGCAGCGTTTGTTGCAGCACGGACGAATCTGCTCGTGCGGCCCTTACGGTCAACGACGGCACCTGAATTGCGTTGACCTGTACACAGTCCTTATTCAATGGGCCCTTCCGCGTAGCATATTGTTGATGGGGCTATCATAGAAGAGAATGGCACAGTTCTAAGTCCTAAATAGACAAAATTCGCCATGAGGGACATGTGCAGAAGGTGCGGACCCAAGGTGAATGTGACAGATGTCTGTGCGGGAGGACACCGCTGCCGTCCGCTCGACAACAAACGCGTCGACGCGTTAATTCGCGCAAGTCTAGCTCTAAGTTGCGATCTTGTCGGCTTTGCTACAGCATCATCTTCCCCTCCACACCACCTCCCCACGACAGCCTACACACACTCGCAATGTCGACCCTCCTACCCAAAGTAACGCCTCCAGAGGTCCTGATCTCCTACACGGGATTGTACAGAGACGAGACGGGCGCACGAATTGCCGTCACCCTCGAGGCGGGTCAGCTGCGTATTGGCTACTTCACTGGCACGCCCAGCATCCTCACCGACAGCCTCGACATTACAGTCGACCACTTCCGCATCAACCATGTAGAAGGAGACACCGAGGAGGAGCTCAAGCTCAACTCCAAGGTCATGACAGTCGCGATCATCCTGTGTGCCAAAGACACGGTCACATTCAAGGTCAAGATGGGCAAGATCGTGGGCTTGACAGTCAACGGGAAGGCATATGAGCGCACCGAGAGAGGCGTATGTCGCATCCTGGATCTCCCAGGTGAGGTGAGGAACCGCATCTGGACCTATGCATTGATGCATACATCGGTTGGAGATAGGGTTGCATTGGAGCAGCCTAGACGGGATGAGTACACTAAGATCACCGGCGGCGATCTGAAGGTAAGTCAGCATCTCAAATGACAGTAGCTGTAAATTGCTAATTGATGTTTCAAAGCGTCCCTGGAACCTTGTCCGATGCATTCATGGTCAATTCCGCAAGGATGCCCGTCGTCTGCTGGAATTCGCCTCGAATTCCCTCATGTGCAGCAATGGAGCTACTCTTGTCAAGCTTGTGCGTCCCCTCAAGAATCCGGAGATGGTCCGGTGGTTACGCAAGCTTGTCTTCATTCCAACATGGGGCTGGGGAAAATGGCCGGAGCAAGAGGTTCTGTCCAGCATCGTCAACTTCGCACGCCTGGTACCGGATTGTCGCATCAAGGTAGTCCCCTACCTATGGTTCATAGATGACAGCAAGCCAGAAGCGATACGGGACTTCGTGAAGATGGGCATAGCCCTCCGGCGAGCGATGAGGGTTGATGGCGGACGCAGGATGCCTGCTGTTGTCGATGCCGCGAAGCGTCTTCGCGCTGGCCGGACTGTGGGGGACTTGGATTGCGCCAACATCAAGTTCTATCCATCCAGGAACACGGCGGATATGCCTAGAAGCTTGCATTTGGCCTGCAGGACCAAGGCCATGCACCCCACCCTGGTCTGGTATGTTGGCGAGGATGGCAAGAAGGAGGCGGAGCAGATGATCAAGGCAGACATTCTGCGCTGGATGGAAGAAGGAATCTGAGCTTCACAGAAGTGGATTTGGAAGTGGCTATGGTACAATGGAAAGACGAGGAGAATAAGACCGTTCGACCGCAGCGAAACCAGCTGACTGAGCGAATTATAAGCATCAGACTTGCATGTCAATTCATGCTGCGATGACAACCGAGCCTTTCCTGGGTGTTGCGATGAACGGAAGGTTTGAGCTGCTGCAGGACTTGAGCTGCGACCGCAACCGCATCTTCTGGTAGACCTGTCTGTATTAGTACTACAATGAAAAGCTTGACAGTGCATGTTGAGCAACTCACCAGCAACCCGCGCTACTTTCAAAGCATGACTCTCGCGATTGACACCTTTCCTCAGCCGATGAACATACGCGAACTTGCCATTGGGCTCTTCGAGCACATCATTGCAGTAGCAGCCAAGTTTCTCGAAGTCCTTGGTCATATCAGTGAGCGCATGAAAGTGCGTGGCAAAGAGCGTCCGGCACTGATTGACGTGATACAGGTGGTGCAGACATGCATAGCTGACAGCGATGCCGTCCTCAGGCGTTGTGCCTCTGCCTACTTCATCCATGATCACAAACGATCGCGGGGTAGCTTCTTTGAGGATCTGCGCGGTCTCCAGCATTTCCACCATGAACGTTGATTGATCCAGGTAGAGATTGTCTGCAGAGCCGACACGGCTGAAGATCTTGTCTACCAGCCCAACCTCGGCGTATTCAGCGGGCACGAAAGAGCCTGTCTGTGCGAGAATAGATATAAGCGCATTCTGTCGGAGGTAGGTACTCTTGCCAGCCATGTTCGGACCGGTAATGAGCCAGATCCGCTCGTGTTCGCCGAGAAGACAGTCGTTGGGTGCAAATTGTCGGCCTTGGTCGTTTAGACCTGTCTCTACGACCGGATGCCGGCCACCAACGATATTGTGCGACCCTTCTGAGCTTAGAATGGGACGCACAAAGTTCTTCTCAATAGCGAGCATGGCGAAAGCACAGGCTACATCAATTTCATCGAGAATGGCTGCATTTCGACGCAGCTTGACAAGATTCCGCACGACGCCTTCTCGCAACTGTCCAAGCACTCGTTGTTCCTCGTTGCGGATGCGGAATCGGGTTTCGTCGATTTGTGCTCCCAGTTGGGTCCACTCAGGGACCTGGAAGGAACGTGTCGACTTGCTGCTGCTTAAGCTCTTCGGGTAGTGTTCAGCGGCGCGAGACGAGTCTTTCCCTCGGACATGAGCAATATGCGCAAGGTTGGGCGTCCATTTGAGTGCCAACGTATCTGTGCCCATCTTTTGCCGCAGGCTTTCCTCCAATGTGTTCTTCGCCTCGGTGAAAGCGTCGAGCGTACCGTGCAATCGTTTCAGTGTAGGGCTTGCGTCACGCTTCATGATGTAGACATCTTCTCGCCCATCTGTCGCACTCTTGAAACTTGCGGCAATCATGTGTGGTTTGGGCTGGATGCGCTTTGGTATTGCCTTGAGGTCTTCCTCGCCAGCTTCACGTCCTAGCACGTCTTGTGCCAACTCTGACATTTCGCTTGCTTCCTCGCTCTCCAATCGGTGGTATTCAGAAAGGCCGTCTTCGTCAATGGCATCTTGGATGCGCTGGGCAAGTTGAAGCGGCTGTTCTAGACTGAAGCGACGTTCCAATGCGGCAATGCACTGCTTTCGCTGGGTCTGTGAGGGCTCATTTGTAGCATCGGGGACTCCTTTCCGAGAAGCCGCATGTTCTCGGAGGATGCCAATAATGTCAGAAGTGGTTGCGATTGTCTTGGACAGTTCCATCAGATCGTCAGCGTCGCCCCGACCGTAGGTAAATTTTGTCACGAGGCGCAGAGAATCGAAGGTTCGTTCAAGTAAGGCAACAATGTCTTGACGGAGTTGTGGGTACTGTATCATCTCTTCCACAAGGTCGAGTCGGTCATTTACAGTCGAGAGTGACATGGACGGAGCAGCTAATCATCGTTAGTTGCAGAAGTTAACATTGATCTGGTGACTTACACAGGCGCTGAGTGAGTAATCTTGTACCACTCTTCGTGACTGTCCTCTTCAAAGAATGGAGCAGGCTGCCCTCGTAAGCGCCGTCGCGAATAGTGCTCCGTATCTCTAACGCTCTCAAACTATTCTTGTCGATGCTCATGTGCTCATCAGCCTGATGCCTTACAGGAGCTTGCAGGCGTGTTCGAGAGCCGAGAAGCTGATGTTTGACGTAGTGCAACAAAGACCCACCAGCAGCGACCTCGCTGGGCGAGAAGTTGCTAGTGTCGAAATCATCTACGACATCCTCCAACATTGGAACCCAGTCTGTCACAGTGAGTGGCTTTTCTGACCGGTCTTGGAACGTGATGATGTGTCCATCTTCTTGCAAGATAGAAACCATTCTCGAATGTTCAGCTTCTTGAAATATGCTGTCCAAAACGATTTCTCGCGGTTTGATCCGAGCTACTGCTGATGGTAACGACGCAATGTCGGTGCTCTGCGTAAGGAAGTCGCCGCTGGACAAGTCGATCCAAGCGAGTCCAACCTCAGTGCGCGGGAGGTTCAGGACCGATGATACACTTGAACTTCCTGGGCTTTCTGTGACTGCCTTTTCCTTAACTAGTACCTCCGGATCGACGTGTATACTGAGCAGGTAGTTATTCTCCCACGGGTCCATGAAGTGCTCATCGATGAGCGTTCCTGGTGTGATTATGCGTGATACTTTACGATTGTATTGAGGTGCACCTTTTGCAGTCGACGGTGCATCGTTGAGGAATTCATCACAGATTGCGACGTGCTTATTCAAGTCCTGGACAAGTATCTTGAGATAACGATCGAGCTGATAGGCAGGAAAGCCGGCCTGAATAACTGTGAATATAGAGTCCTGCAGCTAATGTGCAAGCTTCTCACCATGGACACCGCAGGCTTCTTGCTGCCCTTGACGGTTTTCCTCTTCGACTTTCTCAAGTTTAGAAGTGGTGCTAATTCATCGGCGTGTTCAAAGTACAACTGCCGTTGTCAGTCGCCATTGGCAGCAACGCATGCTAGAAGTACCTCATAGAAGCCTCCTACCCTCGTCACTAATACGCAGTGGCTGAACTTGAGCATATTATTGCGGACCTGCTG
>Ga0265780_10002971_pt1 | contig 22640 bp, 18 predicted proteins | sample P1T30metagenome_FD_192432 | JGI IMG/M metagenome (GOLD analysis project Ga0265780, IMG submission 192432) | Plant litter microbial communities from East Loma Ridge, Irvine, California - P1 T30 | ecosystem: Environmental > Terrestrial > Plant litter > Unclassified | place: USA: California...
ATGCCCAGCCCTTGGGTATTCTTTTCTAGCTCATTGACACTGCCGCGACGACCGGCGATGCCGGATACACTCTCGCTTCTCGAGCTGTCCATACTCCTCCGCATACTGCTTGAACTGCTTCTCCGTCGCGCACGCCTCGCCTCGTCCGGGTCGTGGGGATGCAGCCCGCTCGCTTTCGCAAACAGATTGAGGACATCGGTCAGACTGATCACACCACTTAACCTGCCAGATAGACTGGCACCACTGATAGCGGATGCGGAAATGGCTGGTGCCACTGCCCCCGTTCCGGCAAGGTGTGTGGGGGACGTGGAATTGACTGGCGTGGGACCAATATGCGTGGCTGGGAGAGGTGTGATGGGTGACGGCGGAACAAGAGACGCAGGTGGCAGTGCAGGCGTTGGTGGACCTGAGGACGAGGGCGATGGGCTGTCGACAACCCACATGCGGTGTGAGCGTGTTGCCACGAGCTTCGCAACAGTGTGCGCAAGTGTGCTGTAGGGATTCACGTGGAAAACAGGGAACGAGTCTTTGCCGTCATTCATGCCGCGTTCGGAAAGGATCACGGAGATGAAATGGATGCAGGAGGATCTGAGGAGGGGGAGCGATGTGGACTTTGTGAGGAGCTGGTGTGTCGGTCAGTTGCTGGACGGTGCTGCGGGGAGAGACGGGCTTACTCGGACGTCGACATGGGAGATATTGCCAATGACGTTGTTCTGGGCGTCGAGGACGGGCAGTGAGGACACGCCTTCGTTGTTCATGAGCTCGAGGGCGCTTGCAAGAGGCTTGTCGCCGCTGCACAATGTTAGCGGCGTGTTGGCGGGCAGAGACGGGTACTCACTTGATGGCCAAGACAGACTTTGAGCCAATGGCCAGGTCCTTTATGAGTCGCGGGTACAGCTGGTCAACGTCCGGGAAGGTCCGCCTGTTCTCCCAGAAGAACTTGACCAGCTGCAACTGCGTCAGCACGCCAATGACGTCTGTGGTGCCCTCCTCGGCCACCAGGACTCTGTGTACGCCGCTGCCAAAGACCTCGATGGCTTTGGTCAGGTCGGCTGTGTGTGGCAGGGTTATCAGCGGCTCCTTCTTGTTGCCCACCTCCTTGACGTCGCGCAGCGGAATCGGCTTTCCTTCGCGTCCCTTCTTGGCCAGCTCGTCGAAGGAGGCGACATCTTCCTCGTCAGGGTGTGCGAGGCCGACTACGAGGAGGAGGTAGGCGTTGAGGTCGCTGTAGTCAAAGGTGCCGGTCGCGTAGCGCGTGTCCTTGGTGTCACGCAGCAAGATGACGTTGGGAGCGCCGTGTTGGACCAGAATCTATGCATGCACATGTGAGCGGAAGGCGGGCGTCGTGCACAGCAGCAAAACTCACACTGGTGGCATCCTCGACGCTCGTGTCGTACTCGACAAACCTCACCAAGGTGGGATCCACCAGCTCGCCCAACCGCACCGAGCTCCAATCGCGAGACTGGAATTTCGCATCGCCGCCCTTGGTAGGCGGATTGTTCAGCAGCTCCTGGAGGGCCGATTGTGTGAGAGAGGGCTGGCGCGACGCGCGCGGTGACGACGGGGTGCCTCGCATCTGCTCTGCGAAGCTTCCTCGATGCGAGCGGGGGTCTGGGCTGGACGCCATCTTCAGGGCCGGCGGCGGCGAGCGTCCCAGGGAAGCTGTCGAGCTGGCGAGCGAGTGCAGCGGAGAGGGAACACGGCCGTCTTTCTTGTGTGCGTCGGCGTGGTCCGCCATGATGTGAGGCAGGTACGATGAGCGAGGTGCGGGGCGGGGGAGGGGCAACCTTTGACTCGTCTTCTGTCTTGTGGGGGAGATTCAATGTTGCCTGCTGGAGAGCGTCAAGATGACAACGCGCCGACACTGAGTGAGAAGATGCAAGGCACGTCGTGTATCCAACGTCGAGATGAAGCGGTATGGCGGTATGGCGGTATGGCGGTATGGGCTACCGCGGCGGGGAGCTCGGTCATGCCCAGCCCATGCAGAATGGGAGCATGCTGAGGCTTGATTCGCTGCATGCAAACGTCGATAGAGGGTCCCGTCACCATTGGAGACGTTGCTAATCTCTGCAGGGTTCAATGCACAGTAGGCGATTGCGGGGACCTGACAGCCTTGGAAGTTCCGAGTGGTGCCCACACGCTTTCATCATGCGACATCAATAAAAACCATAGCGTACAGTCATCTCCACACTTTCCACGATGCATTGCCATCCTGGCCACTGTGCTTGTTAGTTCATAGTATTTCCTCACAGAACAGGCAACTCACCTTTGCTCTAGCCCAAACCAAGACTCGATCTCCCTCTGTAAGCTCGTTCAAAAACCCTTCACCATTACCTGCCCCTTCGTTGCCCTGTTGTCCATCTGCCGACCAGACAATGCGATACTCTTCGAGACCTACAGCCACCCGATTACCTTGCAGATACCATGCGAAATCGCCTTCGCCATCTTGCGGGCCCTGCTTGGCGCTTTCTGGCCGCTTGACGAGTGACCAGCCTTGACTGGACACAGTCTGATGATAGTCGGAAGGATCGCTCAATCGTATATGAGAGAGTCGTGGGCCGGTCTCGGCCGTAGTCTTGTCTTTAACCCTGCGCAAGATGGACACCTCAAGCCACGAAGACGTATGGAACGTCCCGTGTGTATTTTCTGACGTCCAGGCTTGATCGAGAGACGCAACGTTGAACTCAACCGACTTGATTTTGCATGTTTCGCCACATCTACGCACCTCCTCCACAGTCGTGTTGTTCAAGGCATCCATGTCTGCACATAAAGTTGCGTGCGAGGGACGACCGCCCTGAGCAGCAGCGAGCTTAGGTTGTCTGAAATTGCTAAAGTACTCATGCTGTGGCCAGTAATGAGCAAAGTCCAGTATCTGGAGAACAAGTTCCGTGGGGAGACCCAGAGCTTTGAGAGATGCGCGGGCCTGGCACACATCATCGTAGCTCGGTATACTACAGCCTGGCCGAGGAGGCTCGTCTTGTGCAAAACCAAGAAGTCTTCCAATTGCTGAGAAGAAGCTTGCCATAGCAGCTGGGAAGATTGTGGTTGTGTGAATAACAACGATGGTTGTTGTAGCGTGATGTTGTGGCAAGGGAAGGGATCTGGGAGCGGATGCACTAGTAGGGTTGTTAGCGCCCGCACTGCTCCATACAGGCAAGCATCACCTTCTCTCAACATTAGAGCTATTTTGTACCTTCGACCTCACGGGTTGGACTAGAACTGGATCTATGAATGTCACCAGAGGTGTTTCGTGCAGGTTGCTATACATGGCATCTAAGCTAGGATCCGGCCATGAGCATTGTTCAGCGAGCGAACGCCAGGCTAAGGCAGACGACATGCTCTCGCTTGGTTTCAGGAACTCTAAACAGGCGGATGCAAACGACGTGCATGCCACTCAGGCTATATGAGAACAGAGACTAGACCCATGTGACAGGCAAAGACGTTTCGAGGTTGACAAGGGCGAGAGTCCTTCAAGTAGGTCCTCCTGCAGGCCGGTTACGTCTGTAGACCCAAGGACTAGGAAGATATTTAGAGATTTGAACATGTCACAAATCTATCATCGACTTGGCAACTCATGTATGAACAGTCGCAGCTGGGTGGAGGCCACCAGGGCTGTGAAACACAGTTGCAATCGGACCGTTTAGCGCGAACGATGATGTGTGGAGTCAACATAGTTTCGCGTATCGAGTTTCGAATGTGTCCAGGCTCGTGGAGCTTAGGTAGTTTGTCATATCGCCAGGAAGGCCGGGGATATGCTGACACAGGACAGGATTGTCAAGGCGAGACACTGGCAGAATCGCGACGGCTCTATGGGAACGGCGGGTAGCGGACCCGTAGTGAGATATTAGAGCCGTGTGGATTCGCGATGCAGCACTGCAGTCATTTTGTTCGGAGAGTTGTCCAGAAGAGGATGATCCACAAGGCCGTCTCATCAGGAGCAATCCCTGGCCTGACAGCGCCAAGCGATGCCAGGTACTAGCGAAAACCTAGGATGGGCGGAGATTTATTGTATCCTGGTGATGTGTTAAGATGATATTGACTGGGTGCCATGAGAGACGCGGACGGCAGCTTGCTTGGAACAAGCGGCATGTCGATTTGCACAGACAGAGCAGCCAGCGACCTGTGTAGGAGGCAGCGCGCAAGGACCAATATGCGCGTGCAGGGAGAGCATGTCTTATAGAAGGCGCGACCCGTCGTCTCAAGCCATGCAGGCGGATGCACGCCTTACATGACCAGCGTCGAGCGTTTCCACACGCGGACACGGCCAAACACAGGCTGCGGACGCGGAGTAAACTGTCAAATGCACCGCTGCAGAGTCATTATTTCACAAGCGAAACTTGAAACATGCTGCCAGTAGCGCTGAGGGCCGCGTCGAGGTATCGATATATCGACGCGTGCAAGTGTGGCGAGGGTGTCTGGAGTCGGAATTGGTCGAGCGGCATTCGATAAAGCTAGGACCAGGATTTGTGAAGGGCCCTGAGGGCGGTTTTCGCGAACATGTGATCAAAGCGCTTGCACCGTATGTGATGAAGCAAAGTGGATAAGGCCATGCTATGCGGCAGCAATGCACTGCGCACCGGTATAGGTCCAGGCCATGGGAGAGAGTGTCGGTCGTGATTGAGAACATGTAGTACGAGCGAGGCAGAGTACCTAATAGGTAGATTGACGGGAGTCTGCCCGGTGCTTTGGGAAAGAGCGATTGACTCGTCGCTATCGTCTCTGCCCCGGGCGCGGCCGGGGTACCCTACCTGGGAACTGCAGTCATGTCTGTCTGCAACTGCATCTTCTTCTCCTGTCTTTGCTGTCTAATTTTGCCGTCGCCCAGCCGCTGCACATTCTTCCCTTGATGCTGGTGTATAACTACTGCATCCGTCCAGTCGACAGCCACCAGCAGCGATCCGCAGCACTAGCCCACTAGATTCCCTCGCGTGGCACTTATAGTTTCAGGGGCTGGCCGCTGGGGGCACGACGCCGCGTCCCCGCAGCTAGCAACATTCAGAGCTCGCCAGTCTGCTGTTTCTGCTTCGTGCCGCTGCTGCTGCTTCTGGGAGACGGCCCGGCAGAAGCCCGCCAGTGTTGCGCTGCATCGTCCCGCGCGTGCCACCTCCTGCTTCCCAGAGGGCTCAATTGCTTGCATGCACCCATTGCGCCCGAGCAAGCCATCGCGGAGCCCGCTCCAGCCCCCAGCCGTGGACAACGAGCTGCGCATCCACGCCGTTAGTCGCTGAACGATGCCCGCCATGCTCGACTTCACCACCGACGAGCCACGGCCTGCCACGCCGAGGACCTCCAAACCGAGCGCCTCCATGCGCGCCCTCAATACGAACAACCCAGCCCAGGGCACCTTCTTCGAGGACGCCACCCCCGTCGACCGCACAAAGGCCAGCGACATAGAGCGAAGCCAGCTGCGCGACTCCCACGACCTGTCCTTCGCCGAGGCAGGTGTCCGCGACTCCGTGGTCGACAACATGCTTCTTTCCCTGGACCAGTTCTCTCCCGCCAACATGTTCACCAGCCCGCCCAGCCAGCACGCCCAGTACGGCGAAGACGACTTCTTCCTGCGAGACAACTCGTACCGACCACCAGGCCCCCGGCACCGAGGCCACACGTACACCTCGTCGCGCTCCTCCGACTACGAACTGAACGCCGATGAAGCCTCTCGGTACGCCGCGAACCACAACCGCAGCCGCAGAAGCAACTCGAGCAATACAATCGGACTTCCCATGAGCAGAAAGGGCAGCGCGAGGGAGGTCTTGGGTGGCAGGCAACCAAACGGCCCCTACGGCCAGTATCAGCAATCAGGACACTTGAGAGGGGCCGGCCAGACGGGCAGCAAGGGCAGCGGCTCCTCGAGCATGGACTTTGGCCAAGCTGGGATCCTGGGCAACAGTCGCCTGGGATTTGGAAAGCGCTCTGCCAGCTTTGACCACAGCAACTATGGCGAGCGGTCGAGAGCGTCACCCGCCAAAGTCGAGTCGGTGTTAGACCGAGGGCGGACGGCCTACCAAAACTATGCCGACGACTACGATGCTGCACCCGAGCCTACCATCCCAGCCGGTCCACGCAGGCTGCAAGACGTGCCCCAGTCGCCTGCATACCCACCACAGCCGCCCCTGGTGCCCCCACAGGCTCCTGGTACTCGTCGGAGGGGAAGTGTTCGCTCCAACACGAGCTACAAGACGTTGCGGAAGAACAAGAGCCAGCTCGAACCGAACATGAGGGCGCAGGCTCAGGAGTTTGTTAACGCTAGCACGTTGCGCGACCTTCCCCCCGTGCCCTCACTACACGATCCGTCCGCGCCCAGTCCAAGCGTCACCACGCGCAAAGGCCTGTTTCCGCCGCAAACACCAGTCGCAACGCCCAAAGAAAAGCCGGGATTCTTCCGACGTGTGTTTGGCGGAAGCTCATCAAGATCTCAACCACCGCTCTCGAACACGTCCAGTGCATCTTACGCTTCGCCTGCGGATTCACCTGCCCTGGTGAAGCAAACATTGCCAGACATCGATTCGATATATTCTCAAACGCGTCCCCGCACGACACCAAACAACAATAGCCACATTGCTAACCAACTCAAAGCCATGCCGAAGAACCAGCAGTCGCAGAAAGACATGCAGTCTTCTGTGCCACCAGCTCTGGCAAAGAAGCCATCTTCCTTCTTCAGACGTAGGAAGAAGTCTGCATCGGAGAACTCGAAGCCTCCCGTAATGGCATTGGACTTCACCCCACCCCACAAGCCAATCATACTTGCGCAGCCCAGTCCAGGTGTCAGCAGTCTGCGAAAGGTTATGAACCCTTATCTCAATGACGGTACTCGCGTTGGCGAGCAAGCACAGCAAGAGGATATAGCCGACGGTGGAAGAGGCCACGGATTCTCCCCAGGCTACCGGCCGCATAAGGATGCGGCTGTACGCACGGTGAAGACGGCGTCCCGTGATGAGGAGAAAACGTTTCCCTCTTCAAGAAGCGAACAGGCAATACCCAATCCCTTGCCGAGCGCGGATAGCCCGAAGAAGAAACTCAAGGCGAAGAAGAAGACTGCGACAAGCCCTATGCCGCAAGAAGACACGTTCCTCGCGGACAGCAGCAGCTGCAACGAGGACCGCAGCGGTCGCGTGTCTCCCACGTACGAGCCCAGCGGCGTGGAGCAAACCCGGAGGCCTAGCACTTGCCCCACTACGTCGTCAGTCCACCAGTCTGGCTCCGAGGGCAAGAGCGACAGACGGACAGATGGACCCACCGAGCTACTGTTCCCCGTACCACCCAACAAACAACCGCGCAAATCGTCTCTTGGCGGATCCATCTCACAATCCGCCTCCGAGGTCGAGATCGAGGAAGAAGGCTGGATCCTCACCCAGCCGCCGCGGACCGGCCTTGCAGCACCTAGCGACACGACTAGAGATCCCAGTCCAGCGGCAAAGCGCGTGTGGCTCGACACTACAACGGGCGAAGACGCCGACGACCTGAATCTACCTTTGGAAGGCGCGCGCTCGTCCCAGAAGTCCCTCATAGACTCAAATTCCCCAGTGTCACCGGACGATGTGTTCCACTCTGCCACGAGCTTGCCTATAGTACAGGTAGAGAACCGTGAATCCGACACCATGCCTTCCATTGTTGAAGATCGCTCGATGCACACGGAACCCACGGATGCCGACCGGGAGCGTGCATTGCAGATCTTCAACGGCGACGACTCTTCCATACAGAAGGCGCAAGCAGCGACCATCCTGGGAGATGTCACCCTCAGCAGCACGCGCACCCGCAAGGCCTTTATGGACCTTTTCGACTGGACCGGGTTCAATATCCTTGGCGCCATGCGAGACATGTGTGGCAAGCTTGTGCTCAAAGCTGAGACGCAGCAGGTCGACCGCATTCTCATGAACCTGTCAGAGCGATGGTGCGAATGCAATCCTAACCACGGCTTCAAAGCAGTCGGTGAGTTTTTTGGTCCATTTCTTGCCGGAACATGACTAACGTTTTAGATGTCGTACACACCATCTGCTACTCCATCCTACTGCTCAACACTGACCTGCACATGGCTGACATTGAGTCCCGAATGACGCGAAGCCAATTCGTGAAGAACACACTCCCCACTGTCAGTCGTGTGTGCCAAGACGCTGTCAAGGTGGCGGGAGGTGAAACACTCCGGCCACAATCTACACACTTTCGACGGCCATCATTGCCTTGGAACGATAAGTCGGAGCCAACTTCGCCGAGTGCTGAGACTTCCGCATTCCCGTCTGAAGTGCCTGAAAATCTGATAGAGGACAAGAGGACGCGCAGCCGTCTGTACCTTCGACCCCCTATGAGGAGTGCTTCCGAGGGCTTCTTGTCTACTGATTCATCTACCAACGAGTCGAACATGCTGGTAAATGCACCATACAACGGATCTATGAAGGGTTGGGAGTTCCAGATTGAGATTGTTCTGAAGGACTTCTATGATTCAATCCGCAAACAACGCCTTCCTCTCCATGGATCCTCTGATCTGTCTGTTCAACACCACCCGTCTTCAAACAATCTCTCCGTCAGCAATATGCTGCGTCGCACACCAAGTATGCTCAGTAAGACACCTTCGGAGAATGCGAGTTACCGTGGTCGATCACAAGGCGATTTCCGCAGCGCTGGCAATCGGTGGACCTCCAAAAATCGTTCGAGACAGAAGCTCTACCCGTCCTCTACTGTGGCATCAAGTCGCACTAGTCTTGATGACGGGTCCGTATGGAGTCCTGCTGGTTCAAGCACTTGGAGTCGATACTCATATGGCAAGACCGGGACCTCCATGTCAATGGACTCTCTTGGCACACACTTTGCTGGAGACTACCAACAGGCCATCGGCTTCGCCAACGCCCTGAGCCAAGCCATCATTCGGGAAGAAGGCATGACAATTGCCAGTGATGAGGAATTTAGCCGCGTCGCTCCACTGCTCGAGGATGAGACCTTGGAGCTTGTTGGAGCTCCGTGGGCTAAAGAAGGCATCCTGAAACACAAGCGTCACCTAGACTCTTCCGACAAGAGGGCTAAAGATCGAGCATGGACAGAGTGCTTTGCCGTTGTCGAAAAGGGCTATATGCGTCTCTTTTCTTTCAACATGAACTCAAAGTCGGTTCGACACAAGAACAAGACTCGTCCATCAGCTGGAAGTGTAGTCGGTGGTGGCAACTGGATGGACAACGCCGAAGCTCTGGACAGCTTCCCTCTTCGGCAGACTATTGCTAGCTCACTACCGCCCCCGGGATACTCCAAGACCAGGCCACATGTCTTCGCTTTATCGCTGCCAAATGGCGCAGTCCATCTATTCCAGGTCGGAACGCCTGACATTGTCCGTGAATTCGTCTTCACGACCAACTACTGGTCCGCCAGGCTCTCTAAAGAGCCACTGACTGGCGGTGTCAGCAGTATGGAGTATGGCTGGGGTGAGAATGTTATCAACCCTGCCCTTATCCGACAAGACAGTTCTCCTTCAGTCCAAGGCCACATGCCTCGTCCTAGTGTGACTAGTTCGCTTCGCAGCTCTATAGACCATGCAAGCGGTACTCCGAAGCCTCGATTACCAGGTGATAAGATCACTCTTTCCGATTGGAGCCCGCCGCCATGTAGCATGATGGCTAGCAGCCTGATGGAAGTGGACCAGCTGCGGGCACTGATTGACTATGTGAAAAACATCGAAGCCGAGCTAGGTTACCACAACGAACTGAGGGCGCCCCTGCTCATTGCAGTAAGTAGTGAACATTTCCCCACATGTACTAGATGCTGACTGTCCACTAGTTCTCCCCCCGCCACCCCAATGCTGCACGAGCAATGGCAAACTGGGAGCGCAAGTCGCAATACCTTCTCCGGGAAATCGTCAAGTTCCGGACTTATATCGACACGCTCACAGCAGCGCAAGTGCAGAAGCAGAAGATCTATGCGGAGCGAGAGGCGCTCGAAGAACATGAAATGAAAGCAAGCAGTGATGCAGAAACAGGCCCGCAAGGTGCTGAGCATGATGGTGCGAGAGATGCCTCTGAAGCTTCTTCATCAAAGCCCATCATCAAGCAACCCTCTACGTCGGCTTTCCTACTGCATCCGTAATCTCATTTTATACACGCTGACGATCTCTTTCTCTATTTCAGACGTTACGCCTCTTCGGCGTACAATACGGCGACTACGACTCCTTCATTCTTCGAAGCCTAGTCTGCGACAGCGTCCACACTCAGTGGCTTGAAGCGATACACCTTTGTAATATTTCGGACACTTGGAACGCGGCGTCTGGCAGGTTAGGATCTTCATAGTTACTCTTTGCGTCACTTGTCGTCACTTCAAAACCTTTGCAGTGGACGCTCGTGGCTACGACGTTATTTCTCATTTGTTTGGAAGTTATGGTTGATGATGCCCACGGTGGCAGTCTGCGTTCTCAATGCTACGTTTTTTCTTTCAGCGGACAGAAAAGAGTTTTCCTCTTCAGATATTATACCCCGAATCAAATCTATTCTGTACTGTTCTACATGGAACCGTCGTCTCGTCGCACCATGTCATTCTGTGAAGCTATCATTATCGGTTATAACGAAGCTGGACATGGCGTCCAGCCATACTACCACTTGCTCTACGAGCCGCAGTCCGATGCCAATCACCGTAAGCTTCTGGGTCGACTTGTGTCAGCTTCAATGTCTCCAGTTCCCTCTAGCAATTGTTTCTCGACTCAGCTCTTCAATGCAAGGCTCTTCGCATCATGGATACACGAGCTGCATGCACTTTACAAAGCCCATTGCGCCTAACATGCCGCCGTGCGAAGATGGTGAGAGCATCCGCATCCAATCAGCAACCACGACTCGGTCTTCGCCGTTGGCGTGCAGCGAGCAGCGCAAGCCACAGCGTCCAAGGGTCGCGGGCTGGACCATGTTAGATCGTGGGAGCAAGGGCCATAGTTCAAAAGGGTGGTCTCGCTTAGACGCGCTGTCTCGATTTGGACAGCTGAGATGGAAAAAGACCGTACGGAGAGGGTCGCGATAGGGAAGCGCAAGGATTCGAGGGCATGCAGGGTAGTGTGAGGCTGATATCAAGTGATTTTACTGCGTGACGAGCACAGCTTGCATGGTACCGCTGCTCTTTGGACCCATGACCGTAGCTTTGACTGCATCTATGCAGAGAGAGAGAGAGAGAGAGAGATGTCCCAAGGGTATACGTGGAAATGACGGCTCGCGTTGGCAGTGATGCATCTGGGCAGCGTGTGAAGTGTCCTGGCAAATGTGTTGGCAAGTGCATGACTGCGAGCACGTTTTGTTGGTGATGTCGAGGAGCTTACTCGTAGAGGAGATAGAGTAGCGGCTTTTCCTTTCACGCGGCGACAGCCTTTTATCCCCGTCGCGCCCCTGAAGCACAGTCTGCCTATTTCATCTGGACCTCCCACGGCACTCATAGGAGATCTACACGCATTCCCGCATTCCCGAATCCCGACAGGCCCCGCTTGCTGCCGTGCTCGCCGTTCTTGGTCGTTTTCAGCCTTACGGATCCACGGCTTCCTACATCCCCGCTATTGTGTCAGCCGTACCAGACACGACCCGGCCACAGCTTTTCTCGATAGCTGCCGTCTCTGATACTCCTACAACATCATCCGCGTCACTGCGCCCGACACCGCTCTACCTGCCTTCGTTGCTCCACGCACGTGCAATCATCCCACCTAAGTCTTGACAACGCTCCTTCGCCTTCCAAAGTCCACAATGGCCTTCCCCGGTCAGAACTACCACAACAGCTATGGCCCTCCGCCGCCGCAACAATACGGCGCCCCGCAGGGCTATCCGCCTCAGCAGAACTACGGTGCTCCGTGAGTGACCCCACGACAAACTTGCTGGACAGACACTGACTGGACGGGTATAGGCTGCCGCAACAGGGTGGCTACGGGTATCAGCAGCCTCCGCCACAGCATTATGGAGGCTATGGAGCTCCTCCACAGCAGCAGCAATGGGGCGCGCCGCCGCCGCAACAATATGGTTACGGGGCGCCTCCACAGCAGCCTCCTCGGCCTCGTAAGCTACACAGTGTTTGGTCAAGGATCCAGCTGATGACAGGACAGCCATGCCCACTGCGACTTCGAACCAGTGGACCCATGGAAATCACAACGGACCCCCTCCTCCGCCCCAGGGGGCGCAGCAGTTTGGACACGGGGCACCAACAGACTACAGCTTCCAGTATTCGGCATGCAATGGCAAACGGAAGGCGCTGCTCATTGGCATCAACTACTTCGGACAACGAGGACAGCTTCGCGGTTGCATAAACGACGTCAAGAACATGAGCACATATTTGAACGAGTTCTTTGGCTACAAGAGGGAGGATATGGTCACTCTGACAGATGACCAGCAGAACCCTATGAGCCAACCGACAAAGGCGAACATCCTGAGGGCGATGCACTGGCTCGTCAAGGATGCGCGGCCCAACGACTCGCTGTTCTTTCACTACTCAGGCCACGGCGGCCAGACAAAGGACTTGGATGGTGACGAGGACGATGGGAACGACGAGGTCATCTACCCCGTCGACTTCCGCACTGCCGGGCACATAGTGGACGATGAGATGCACCGCATCATGGTTGGCACACTACAGCCCGGTGTCCGATTGACGGCCATTTTCGATTCATGCCACTCAGGTTCCGCGCTCGACCTGCCCTACATCTACTCCACCCAAGGTGTACTCAAGGAGCCCAATCTGGCCAAGGAGGCTGGTGCGGGTCTGTTGGGCATCGTATCAAGCTATGCGCGCGGCGATATTGGCAGCATGATTGGTGGCGCAAGCAGCTTGTTCAAGAAGGCAATCAAGGGCGACGATGTGTACAAGAAGAATCTGAGGACGAAGACGAGCCCCGCGGATGTCATCATGTGGAGTGGATCGAAGGATCAGCAGACTTCGTGAGTAACTTTGTCACAGGAAACACGGAATTTGCTGACAAGTAGCAGCGCCGACGCGTCTATTGGTGGCGAAGCTACCGGTGCCATGTCCTGGGCCTTCATCACATCGCTGCGCAAGAACCCCAACCAGAGCTACGTCCAGCTGCTGAACAGCATTCGTGACGAGCTCGAGGGAAAGTACCAGCAGAAGCCACAATTGAGCTGCAGTCATCCATTGAGTACGTTTATAATAGGGCTCCGAGATGCACCATTGTTGCTAACAAGCTTGACCAGATGTCGATCTCTTGTATGTCATGTAGATGCATACAGCGTCGACTGCACGTGTGGGACGAGGACTGATGTGACGGAATGGCTAGAAGGGTTCAGGGCACAAAAGTGGAATGCATCATGGCTCCTGATGACTGTGTATATTGTTCATGTAAATACCTCTGCTGCGAAGCTACTGTGGAGCCTTTTGGCCTGTTTGACTACCAGGGACGCTTTGGCGTGTTATAGAAGTCGAAATCGGCAAGGCTGTAAATGGTTGAGATGCGTGCTTGATTGTGAGATGAGAATGCATGTGTATCCCAGTGCACGTACCGGGACGGCACGCTAGCGACGTAACAAGGATGCTGCTGCGGGATGGATGAAGCCAAAACTTTTGAATGCTCGTCCGGTCCACCACGCTCCGCCACGCCTCACCACGCCATCAATCATGCGACGAGCACGCGGTCTTCGGGTGCGAACAAGCCCAATGCACCCGGATCTCCATTGACACGACTAACTCAGCGTAGGTTTCTTCACCCCGCGACATCTGTGTCTTCTGCGCCACTCGAAAGCTCGCAGCAGCAGATGCACTGTCTTCTCCTCTGACATCAGCCCAACGACGGCACTTGAACTCGTCAAGTAGGGCGCCTCAGTCTGCGGAGGCAGTCTACAAAGATGCCGAACCACGCGCGCGGCCGATGACGCAGGCTGAGCGGATGCGACAACAACTCGCCGCCAGCGCTGCCCAGGCCCCTCCCATGGCACCTCAAGGAGCGCACATGACGCCTGCACAGAGAATGAGGGCATCGCTAGCTGCTCAAGCCCCCCGGCAACCGCCTCCACCTCCGCAACGACAGCAACGTCAGCAACCGCCGCCTGACGGATATTCCATGAATCGAGGCGGAATGTACGATGGGCCGGGCCGCCATCAGAACAGAGACAGGTCCATGCCCCCGCCGAGACGATACGTGCCTTCGGACAGGACTACTACGTACAGCCCGCCCGTATCACAGAACAGATACAGGGTCAACATGGAATCAAAACCTCAAGTGCACACGCCACCATTCGCCTCTGATCACCTGAGGCGGCGGGACGACCAACAATCAGAAGACGCACAGTCTGGGGTCTACGATGAAAGACCGCCTGCATATCGGCCCCGCCCACAGAGATCGATGCTCGATCAGGACGAGCTCTCCAAGCTGATGGGTCTTCCATCCACCGAGCGCTCCACCAGAACATACCAGCCGTTGGCACGAGACTCGAGAGCGCAAAAGAAATGCTGGCATTGTGGAACGACGGAACATGACTCCCACGAATGCCCCACGAGGCCGACACTACGCGAACGACCTTCGCCTCCGAGACAGCAAGAGCGCGCGTCGATAGCGGACGCGGCTCAGCAATGGAGGCAAACAGGGGGAGCCCAGCTGGAAACAGAACGTGCCCCAAGTGTCCAGGAAGAGGCTGACCGAAGAGCGCGCAATGTGGGACAGGACCGACGCCGTAGAACCCGATTCGAGATCGACGAGCCCGAGGTCAGAAACCGATACGATCAGCCTTCGCGGCGTCGTGGTGCGTACAATCAGGGACGGCGTCTTGAAGCAGACGACGAGGACGGCCGCCTTGAAGACCGGACCGAGCGCAAGAGGCTGCGCAAGGAAGCCAAGAAGGCGGCCCGCGATGCCAAAGCAGAGCCGACCCCACTCTATCTTCCCCAGTACATCAGCGTGGCAAATCTCGCTTCCATGCTTAGACTAAAGGCAGAGGACTTGGTGGTCAGGATGGAGGACCTCGGGTTTGAGGATGTGCAGAAAGACCACATTATGAATGCGGAGAATGCTGGTCTCATTGCTCAAGAATACGGCTTCAACCCAATTGCCCCAGTAGAAGGGGAAGATGGTGATCTGTATCCTTCGGAGGGAGTTGCTCCAGAACTTTACACCGAGTTACCCGCCCGACCGCCAGTCGTTACGATCATGGGCCATGTCGATCACGGAAAGACTACCATCCTTGACTACATGCGCTCCACGAGTGTGGCTGCTACCGAATTCGGTGGCATCACGCAGCACATTGGTGCCTTCAGCGTGCCATTGGCAAGTGGCAAAAAGATCACCTTCCTCGACACCCCTGGTCACTCTGCGTTCGAAACAATGCGCGCCCGTGGTGCCAACGTCACCGACATCGTTGTGCTAGTAGTTGCAGCCGACGACTCGGTCATGCCGCAAACGATCGAGGCCATCAAGCACGCCCAAGCTGCCAAGGTGCCAATCATAGTTGCTATCAACAAGATCGATAAGCAGCAGGCTGATCCCGATGCTGTAAAGCTTGACTTGGGTCGTCACGGTATCGAGATTGAAGATTTTGGGGGTGATGTGCAAGCCGTTTGCGTTAGCGGTAAGACTGGTCAAGGCATACCCGATTTGGAAGAAGCCATTTCGACCTTGTCCGAGTTGCTGGACCACCGAGCCAATCCGTCGTCGACCGTTGAAGGCTGGGTGCTCGAAGGCTCGACAAAGAAATCTGGTCGTGTTGCGACCGTCCTCGTCCGTAGTGGAACGCTCAGGCAAGGTAGTGTCCTTGTCGCCGGTACAACTTGGACCCGTGTTCGCACTTTGCGCAACGAAGCTGGCGTTGTCGTACCGGAAGCTGGCCCTGGTATTGCGGTCGAGGTTGACGGTTGGCGTGACCAACCCATTGCTGGGGATGAAGTTCTTCAAGCAGAAAATGAGCACCACGCCTCTTCCGTGTCTGAAATACGTGTCGAAAAACTCGAGCGTGAGCAAATGGCTATCGATGTGCAAGCTATCAACGAGGCCCGGCGTCAAGAGACTGAACGTCGTGAAGCTGAAGCAGCTGCCGAAAAGGCCGCTGAGAATGGAGAGGAAGAGATTGCCGTGGAGGCCAAAGACAAGGGTCCCGAGGTGGTTGAATTCATTGTCAAGGGAGATGTCTCAGGCTCAGTCGAGGCAGTCATCGACTCCGTTTCTGCAATCGGTAACGGAGAGGTCATGTCCCGCATTCTTCGCCACGGTGTTGGTCCGCCCTCCGAATTTGACATTCAGCACGCCGCCGACGCTCATGGACACGTCCTCAACTTTAATACCGCCATTCCTCCGCATGTAGTACGGCTAGCGGAAGAAAAGGGTGTGAAGATCATAGACAATAACATCATCTATCGCGTCGTGGAGGATGTGAAAGAGCTCATGAGCGCAAAGCTGGCTCCAAATGTCATTCAAAAGGTCACCGGTGAAGTTGAAATCGCAGCCGTGTTTGAGATCGACCTCGGAGGCAAGAAGCGGATGAAAGTTGCAGGATCAAAGGTTAGAAACGGACACGTGGATCGAGGCACTAAAGCTAGAGTGCTGCGCGGTGTGAGAACCGTTCATGATGGTCAGTCTATTCTGTGTGGAAAGTGTAACATTCTAACATCAATCATAGGCAAAATTACTTCTTTGAAAAACCAGAAGAAGGATGTCGAGCAGATGCGCAAGGATACCGAGTGCGGTATCGGTTTCGAGGGCTGGGACGGCTTTCAAATAGGTGATCGCATCCAGTGCTACGAGGAGAGATTTGAAAAGAGAAGCTTGTAACATATCATCTATCTCACCAAAGCGAGCTCGGCATTAGCATGGCATCGCCCATTTTTGGCTTTTAATTGTACATGTACCATTATGTAGATTTGTATAACTATAGACTCGCAGCAAATACTCAGGGGCCTGGAGAGAAATGCCAAATGGTGGTATGCAAGCTGGACTTCATTGGGCGTGATGTTACAAGATTTTCAAAGCAATCCACGCGATCAGAGCCGAGCAAAGATTACTTGCCAAAGTCCTCAGGTTGCCACATTGCTTTTTGTATGGTCGGAAACTCATATGCATGTGCAAAGTGAAGCGTGAGATGGGTTGACAGTTTTGAAATGGCTTTCTGAACTCCCACACATGTTTGATACTCGACCAGGCTAGTACAAACCTTAAAATAGGCGAAGGCGATCTCAATTGTGCAGCATGCCTCTAGCGAAACACGATTCAAACATGATTGTTTGATGATTCCGCATCATCCAGGACCAAAACTCCGAACATTGATGATTGCCATTTTCTTTCATTACAGTCGACATCTTGTGAAGCAGCGCTGTTGTGCACCCTGACGACACTATGGATGCTGTGAGGCTGCTTCAAGCGCAACACATTATCAACGATTGAAACGCGGACAATATAAGCATTGTATGAACCAGTTTTTACACCGAGCTTCACGGCACGTCGGCACCGTTCTAGGATGGCAAAGGGTTGAGCTCGTGAACTTCTCCGGAGTCTACACACTGGCATTGCGGACCATCCCGAATTGGTGCATGTTTTCATGGCTGAAGCTAAGCTTTTTGTCGCAAGGGACTAGACCGAACAGTTCAAGTCGATCTTGAAACCGGGTTCGCAGAGAAACAACCTCACCATCACGGTTGCATTGTTCACCGACCCCGAACATGCACTGCCGTTGTGTCGCAGTTGAGTTGTAACCAATCACAGCCATGCTTTTGTGCAGAGCGGGAAGATCCGGTTGACCTTGAAGCCCCGTCGCCTGCTAAGGTAGTAAGATTTGAGTCTGAAGCCTTTCTCCATCTCGTTCCACAGCATGATACTGAAACTTTCTGGCGGACCCTAGACACGCTGAGCTGCCAGCCGGAACTGTGGCAACTCCGACAGCCTTCATATGAGGCTTGAATGCCGTTCTCAAAAGTCCAAGACTTCTGTGCGTTACAATTCTGGTCATTTGTCTTCGCCATTCTTTCTCTCATGTTCTCTGTAGTCTGTTAATCTCTTTTTCTCGTATATAATTTCCCAGTAGCCCAGGTGGCTCTGCATACTGTTCAAGATGACGTCCAGTACACTCTCTTCGCTTTTCCTCCTCCTATTGAGCTGCACACCTGCCTTGGCTCAGTCTGCAGACACGCAGCAGGTTCAGTTCAACCAGGTACTCAACGTGAATGGCGACGTAAGTTTAGAACCATGAACTCGAATGATAAGTCACTGACGTGCGTAGATGAAACTCAACTCCTTCCAATTCCCGGACCGCTCCAGAGTCGAGACCTTTTCTCAGAAGCAACAGCAGATAATAGTTAATCAGCAAACTCCAGCCATTCCCGCAAACCAAGTCACAGGAACGACTGGCCAGCCTTTTGTTGCCATCAGCCCACAGTCTATGACGATTAGTACCAATGGGGCCACCGACTTGGTTGGTGGACAGGTACAGATGGCCATCACGATGCAGAATTTGCAGTCAGCTGCGGTCCAGCCCGACAACACTTACGTCGCAATGCTTTCTCCAGACAGGCAGACCTGGATGGTGCAAGAAACCATGAGGAGTGTTAACAGGTATGCCGGTATTCAAAGGGACTGGTTGACTACAACTAAGACATAACAGCACTGACATGACCGTCCGCATGGTCAAGCGTAATCAGCTTGACGGAGAGTATATGGTCGTTGGTCGCCAGACTGTAGAGACCAACACTCTTGTCCAGCCCTTCGGCAGCGATCAGGCAAGCTCAATCGCGATTCAAGGCACTGGTCTCCAAGAGAACGAATTTCAGGACGGTTTCAGAATGTCCACTCGCGCTACTCAACCTATGACCATGAACGTCGATGTTGTTGATGGTATTGACTCCAGCATGTTGGCTGCTCTCCAGGGCCAGGAAAGCGTCAGTGAGTGTTTCCAAGTATAAAGAAGACTGCGCAGCCTGCTGATACAAGTACTCAGATGACTACCGATACTCTGTTGTTACTAGCCTCGCCGCCGTTACGCCCTCTCTCAACCAGCAGGTTACTGTGATCCAGATGCCGAGTAAGTAATGTGACCTGTGATAGCTGGCCGGGTATGCTGACAATCCGTAGTCAACGCCGTACGTATTCAGAAGATGATGCAAGCAATGGGTGTTCCTCCAACAGGACAAGTGGCAATCGCTGTTGCTCAACGCGGTGTGCTCCAGAACCCCGGTGGAGCCACTGGTAACCTTGGGGGAGCTGCTGCTGCAGGTGCCGCTACTCGCCGCAATCTCGGCCGCCGAGATTTCAGGAAAGAGGTTGCACGACAAGTCCAGGGACAGACTGGTGCAATCATTGCTGGTCAGGCACAGACTGGACAGACTGGACAGACGCAGACTGGTGCAATCATTGCTGGTCAGGCACAGACTGGACAGACTGGACAGACGCAGACTGGTTCAATCATTACTGGTCAGACTCCGACTGGACAGACTGGGCAGACGCAAACTGGCCAAACACAAACTGGTTCAATCATTGCTGGTCAGACTCAGACTGGACAGCAGCAGGCTGGTCAAGTCCAAGCTGGAACCCCCACGAACAACAATCCCGTTGCACAAAAGCTCCTTCTCTCCCCTACCTTCACACCCGTCGCTGCAAATGCCGTTCTTGATCAGACCAACATGCGTATCGCAATCCCCATTCGACAAGTTGATGGCGAGTACATTCTCACTATGCAGAGGATGAACGGTGTTCAACAGGCCCAACCCGCTCAGGGCGGGGGACAAGCTCAACAGCCCGCTGCCGCAGAAGGTCAGACCCCCACGGCCGAAACAGGTGCTCGTCCAGCTGAAAGCAAGGTTCCTGCTGCTGGTGAAGGCCTGCGCGCCAACGAAGGTCTCCGCAACGGTACCGAATCCGCCAAGCCTGCGTCCGAGAAAATGCCTGGAGGCGAGAGAAAGCCTGAGCGCCGCCAGGAATCCGGCAAAGACAAATACGGTAACATCAAAGCACCGCAGGGCTCTATCATTATGACCATGAAAATGATAGATGATATGGTCGACGCAGTGAACTGGTGTGGCCAGGCCGCGATCACCAAGATGATGAGCGAGTATGTCAAGGAGTAAACAGGCAAAGATCTGGAGCCGGCGAACAACGGCACCGAGGCAGCTACTGGTGCTGTAAATATCGTTGTCTAAGCACCCAAAAGCCACTACTGAACGATGAAGCTTTCCGAAGAGACGCAGAGGTTGATGGGTACGACTAGTGACGAAAGCGAAATGTAGCGTCTTTGAAGTCTGTGAAGTGATGAGGCTGGTGCCTCTCCCACATTCTTCCATTAATGTATATAGCAGAAGGCAAGTATTCAACCCTAGATATTCAATTATTTTGCGCATGAACTCAAGTCTCTTGTTTTTCTAGGCTCCTAAAGAAGCACACATAATTTGAAACACAGCCTCATGTGCACTGTCGTGCAACACTTGTTTCAAGTTCTGTCATCTATGAATCGCGATGCTCAGACCTGCGCTCAGCTCTGACGCATGTGTCTGGGGAAAACTGTTTCAGTTTCATGCTGGTAACAGATCAATATTAGTGTGCGAAGTACGAAGGCGCCTGTGGTTTTCTTGTGTCGTGCGTAATGTGATGCTCCATTAACGTTACTCGTTGCTGCCAGTCATTGTATGTTCCATGCCTATTACAACAGCTATTTTGCAAGCCCCATTCATCATCTGTGCCCAAGTCCGCTCAGCCGCAATTGCTGATCGAGATTCTTCTTGGACCTCTTGCGCATGAGGACCAAAATGTAAATTACTACAGTCAATAGCGCAGCACCAACCTGTATTAAGCCAATATACCAACTGACACTCTGGCTGCTAGTTAGCTGCTGACTTGAAGAGGCTCAGCCGGTACAACTTACTTGCACGTTACAGAACTTATCAAAGTTCACCTCGCCTGCGAATTCTTTCTGAATCGCCCTTGCACCCGCACTGCACGTCCAACCCCACAAATCATTACTCTTGCCGTCTTTATCTCGTTCACTCTTGTACATTCCTGCCGCCACACTCCATACCACAAAGTTGCCTAGCATGACGATCCAAGTAAAAGCCGACGTCACGTAGTTGGCAGCGTTCGCGGTTTCGACGCCGAACTTGTACGAAAAGACGGTGCCAAAGTTGAGAAGGGCCGACAAGGCAGCGATCGCGAAGTACATCCAGGTTGGCCACGCGCGCGTGTTTTTGGCCCACGCAGTGCGCTCGATCGTCTGGCCATTTTGTACGATGGTGCGGAACGTGTCTTTGGTACTTAGGTACTTCACAACCGTCATGGTAATGGGTATTAGGACACCGACAGAGATGAGGAAGGCAAGGACACGGGAGACTACGCGGAGACGGCGAATGCGTGCTTTGAGGATCTGGGGAGTTCAGCACACGTTGTGATGGAATCAAGCTCGAGGAACGTACTGCATCCTCGTGTGAGGCCACTTTGAGATTCTCGTGGTCTTCAAATATCCCTCTATGTTGGTCACCGGTTGGAGTTTCCTCTTCATGCACGTATAGCGGCTTCAACGGCGTAGGATTACCAGAAAAAACACCTGGCGTAGACATGTTGGGAGACGAGTATAGAAGATGCTGCTGGTCATTGTGATACCGCAGCCGGTCATAATAAGTACGCAGAAACATCGTGAATGCTCGCGTTCGTGTCCGACCTGGAAATTTTTGCTTTTCCTACCTCACCTAGGCAACTCTTGGACGCTGTTTGATCGACCACAGGCCTTTCAGAAAATGACACGGTCTCAATTATTTGTTTCTTTGAGCACAGAAGATAAAGCCATCGCGCCTCTTCTTATGTATGTCGACATCGCGTTCGGGAGCGAAAGGCGTGGTCCGGTCAGCTCTAAGACTCAGCCGCAACCTAATCCTTGGGGGTTGAGGATGATCGGCGTGTGAAGGTACCTAGGTAAGTTGTGACCCAATCATGTAGCAAGCAACTAGCTCAGCTTGTTGTTGTCGCATCTTGCGGCTGCATCGCTTCTCACCATATGCGGCATAGTGGGCGCGGCATCTAATGTTTGTGGGGTCTGATTCGACACTCGACTGAAATTTGTCAGCCCTAATGCGCAGTGTTAATTACATGATGCTAAGCTATTTTTATATCGTGATTACTCAATGTAAGTGCCTCTTCCTTCGTACAATATATAGAGAAATATGTGGTCCGTGTTATTCCCTCCCACCATCTTACCTACTCTGACTCCTCATAGTCCGCGTATTCCAAGCCGTGCCCGAACATACGACAGTGCAAAAACAGTTCCTTGATCATGACGGCAGCAAACTCGGTAGGGAAGATTGACACATTGTCAGCACCTTCACAACCGCACAAAGCCGGTGCACATTACCGGTCTGATACATATGCCTTGAGTATCATGTGTCGAATTGGAGCACCCTCCTTTGTGCCATCCCATATAATATTCACTGCTTCTGAAGTGGGCAAAAAATGCTTGTTCGGATCGCGCTTTATCGACTGGCAGAGCACCGATATGATTTTATTCTTGGACCAAACGTCCTAGAGGTACTCGGCAAGAACGAATAGGTGACAGAGTGTTGTGTGGTCGACTGCTATCAGATCCTCATCGTGGCAGACTGCTGTCTGATGCTCATCGTCATCGGGTGGAATGCAGGGCAATGACTTCAAAGTTAGCGATTCATAGTAGAGCGCGTTGAGGTAGAGAGAGAAGATATCCGGGTCGTCGTCCGCAAGTGTAACTAGTTGATCTTGGCCCTCTTTC
>Ga0265780_10002972_pt1 | contig 22639 bp, 24 predicted proteins | sample P1T30metagenome_FD_192432 | JGI IMG/M metagenome (GOLD analysis project Ga0265780, IMG submission 192432) | Plant litter microbial communities from East Loma Ridge, Irvine, California - P1 T30 | ecosystem: Environmental > Terrestrial > Plant litter > Unclassified | place: USA: California...
GATCACTAGATGCAGTCTTAAATAAATTAAATGTTAATTCAAAATCTATAATAGGTTTCGAGTAGTATAGCTTATTTCTAAACGGTACATTAGTATCCCTAAACATTCCTAAAGTACCTCTAGCAATATTTTCACTACTGCTAGCTTCCGTGATACTACTATATTTAACACATATTTCATCTATATACGTTTCATATACCTCATACACATAAACAGGGATAGGTTGACCAGAAACATAAGAATCAGGAGTAGATTTAAGAGCGGCTAATTTACTAGTTAAACTGGAATAAATAGCAGATTCGCTAAATTTCGAAGAAAAAGTAGTATTCAATAAAGGTAAGTATTTCTGAAGGTAGTAATTCTCTCTTGCTCCCTGTTCTTCGGAAGAACAAACCTCTAAAATAGAAATGTTAAAATGTTCCCAACCAACTAGCTTCAAAAAGACATGTAGTTTGCTATTAGAATTCGCTAAAAGATGATTACTAAATCTTCTTTTAAACATAGTTGTTCTACCTATGTAATAAATAAAAGGGTTATACTTATATTCTATGATGTAAATACAGCCTTTATGTCCTCACTCTTTTAAAAACTCAGATTTTTTATTCTTGTCTAAACAATGGTGACAAGTTGCTAAAATTAAATAACGATCAAAAGGTATAACTGGAGCCTCTCTATCCTTGTATAGTTCTCTAATGTATATTGAGTGTAAAGCTTGTAAATCTTTGGTAATGTCATTCTCAGTAACCAGAGTAGTGTAATATTTTCTTATGTCTAATTTGGTTCGTGTTTGAAAAGACAAGAATACACTACTGCTATAAATATAATCACAATAAGGACTAATTTCCGCTATATATAAAAAAAGTAAAAAACAAAGTCAGGCCATAAACAATTGTAAGCTTTTATTTGAAAATAAAAGTTTTGATAATAAAATCAAAAATAAAACAAGACTTCGGGCGCTCGTGGTAGAATTATTGTATTTCTTATCTACTCATCTACTAGTCGTTGAACGTTCATGCTTAAAATAAAAGGACTTTGTTATAAAGTACATTAAGGACTTTATAGGAAAGTACACTCTTATGCACCATTTTCCCACTCCGAGGAGGAAAAATATAACCCTATGGTGTGCTAAGAAAATAAATACATGTTTCGCTTCGAGTTGACTTAAAGTAAGTCTTTCTCGAAATTCGCCCGATTTGCAACAACACCCTCACGGGTGTGTGGGACTAATAAATAATCCAGCCAGCAGAATTCCATATGTAGCTAATGAAGACATAGCCAACATGTATAATATACCCAGATTGTAGTCTAACAGCACTAAACCAGGTCCGTAAGGTATTACAGCATACCCTAATAATGAAAAAATTAAAGTTATAATAGGACCAAGGAAAAATAAAACAATATTGGCTTGTGTAGGAGAAACATATTCTTTTAATAGAAGTTTAAGAGCATCGGCAAATGCTTGAAGTAGACCATATCAACCCACTGAATTTGGTCCAACTCTTCTTTGCATGCTAGCCATAGTTTTTCTCTCAGCTACTGTTACAAAAGCTACTGTTAATAAAACAGGTATAGTAACAGCTAAAACTTCAAGAACAGATATAATAGTTGGAAAATATAACATTTTAAATTTAAAAGAATGATCTTAAAATTACATTTAGTTAAAAAGTTTATTTTAATTAATCATGTTAATTATCTATTTAATACAGATAGATTGTATATTATAAAATTATGGTTAAATGTGATTTGTATAGGGCTTTACTCATTATAGCTTAGATATAAATTGGTCTTCTCCCCCATTCCATTACAAGATTTGTAACTACAATTTTTCCAGCTTAAATCTAAAAGATTATTAAAGCTGGGATTTTTTATGCTGTTTGTTTCTTCAATTAAAAAAAAGAAACGATTTTGTAACTAATATAATGTTACTATATGTAACAAATATTACCTTTCATAACAAGTTAATTGTATAAGAACAAATATTTTAAATAGCTAAAAAAGAGTGAGTTTATTACTATTGTTCTTGTAATCAAGATAAGAATTTGTCTAACGACACTTATTCTACAACAATACGCATGGGACTGTGTAAGATATTTGTTTACCGCTATTATAAGGCATTTGGTAAACATTTAAATACACAAAATTATTCATAGTTTATTATGTACGTTTATTAGTAGGCGTACTAGAGACACCGTTGGAAAGAGAACTATCAGTAAAGCTACGTTTAGTAGAAGCAGATGGACCAGACATAGAATAATCCTCGTTTTCTAATTTGGTTTGTAATATACTGTGCATTCTTGATTCACTAAATAGATTGGTATTACAATCATTTAGCGCAGACAGAGCTTCATGATATTCCCTCTGTCATTGCTCTTGTTTACCGCTTTCCGCAGGTCTTCTACCTATGATTTCATTTAAGTCCTGTTTAGCGCCTTCAACTTGTTCCCTGAAGTAGCTTAGTTTACCTTCTACTTTAAGGATTCTTTGTTGTAATTTTGAACGGTCATCTGTAATTAAACCACCAGAACTACCCCCTGATCTAGAACTACCTATACCTCGATCATTAGGAGCTTGCATAAGACTAGTATTTCCAACTGCACTATTACGACCAGGTAAAGAACTACTTCCATCTGTACTGTTAGAAACTCCCGTAGGACCACAAGAATAAGACATTAGGAAAGTATTTTCTTTAAGACATTCCTTAATTACAAAACGAATACCACCTAAAGAGCAAAAGTAACTCAAGCTAGCGATTAAGTTATCTAGATTAGTAAAAACGTCATATTCTAAAGAATTCAAAATAATAAGTCTTACTACGTAGCCGATCGCAGCAGTAATAATACTACTAACTAAACCAATAATAAAGTTTCTATTAATAGTAAATATACTGCTCTGCAATGGCATAGAACAAAATGCGTGAGGTTTAACTAAACAATGTAAGTTAGATTTTGATATGACTCTCAAGTCATTTGCCTTTCTAATAATACTATCTAAAATAAAAAAAATAACAATATTAGCATATTCACCTAAAAAGAAAAATATAAATGCTGCGGTGAATGATAAAATTATAGTAACAGCTAAAACTTCAAGAACAGATATAATAGTTGGAAAATATAACATTTTAAATTTAGAAGAATGATCTTAAAATTACATTTAAAAAAGTATATTTTAATTAATCATGTTAATTATCTATTTAATATATAGATTGTATATTTTACGTTTATAAGTTAATGTATTATTTCTAATACATTACTATTATATTATATAATAGTTATCTCTTTTGCCTTAATGCAAAAAGGGAGATAAAAGGATTTATTTGTAATATATAAAACTTAGAAGATATATTGTAGTTAAAGGGCTTTATTCAAGAGATATAAATTTTCTCCTTCCCTAATGGGGCTAATTATAATTATATATGATTAAAAGTCATACGCTTACCGTTAAAGCGGATGCTCTCCTTGTTTTTTTTTCTTTTTTTTTTTTTGTTGGGGCTTTACCAATAGAGGGTCTTCTCCCTTAATAGCTGTGTAGATATAAGTCCACAATGCTATTTTCCAGTAAACAAAAAGTCTTTATCTAATGGGATTTGTTATGCTGTATAGCTATATTACCATAAAGTTTATAAAAAAAAAAGAATAAACAGCATAACAAGTTAACGGTAATTTACCCGTTTTTACTGGGAGATAAAAAAAAAATAACCGCTGAATGCTATGACATAAAACCACTAAGGAGTGTTACCCTCAAAAGTATTTAGTCAATTCCGAAAGCTACCTGTATTATACTTGTGAATATCAGGGTTAAATGCCGTTTGACCCTCAACATGAACACAATGATAGTGTCTTAAAGTTTTTATCATGAATTCTTGTGTTGGATGTAATCCAGCAGGTATTTCACTTGCACTTCTCTTTTCACCTAAAAATGTAGAAGCGTTTTTGAAAAACTCAGATTTACCATAGTCATAACCACGTATAAACCGACCTCTTGTTTTAAGACATACACCCTCCGAATCCCTAATTAATCAGCGTCCTAAGGTATCTTGTATATAAGGCATTCTAACCCCTTGACCAGTTGGAACTGGATTAGGATTATTACCGCCAAAATCTGCGCCTGTAGAATTGACTCAACCAGGATTCGGTCCATTCATACCAAGAGCTATTAATTCATTACCTAGATACATTGTAACTATGTAATTTAAAAAAAAATCTATAAGCTGTGGCATAATCTCTATGTGTAAATCTATAGCACAATTTACTATTATGTAAACTATTAAAGATAATTTAACTAATAAAAAGATTATAGTAGGTAATCTTAGTACAAAGGACGTCCTACGAAGCTTTGAAGATATATATCCAAAAGCTAAAGTTAACATAATAGAAATTAACAATAGAGCTACTATAGTTATATTATCATTTTGAGAATTAGCTTTAAAAATAGCAAAAAGAATTTTAGCCGTTATAGCTATATTTGTAAAGGCTATAAAGGATATAAAAAAAAGTCTGTTAGGAGAAATAGAACTAGTGTACACAATCTTGATATCAATACTGTTTTTAAAAGATACTAAAGATAAAGATACACATAGCGCTAATATAAAAATAGAACTATTGATATATGAGTAAGATAAAAGATAAACGATTAACCCTATTAAAGTATATAGTGCATAAGATGTAATAACACCAGTACTTAATTTAGCTATATTGTTACTTATATTCAATAATCCTTTTTCTAATCCATAAGGTCCTATATATTCTACGGATCCTTTATCTAGTACTTTAGTAGTCTGTCCACCAAGTTTTAATATAATACCCGTAATGTATCTGTTGTAGAATAGTTCTATTAAGAAACGTTGATTAAAGAAACTAAAAATGTTGTAACCTACTCTAGATAATTTAAAATAAATTAGTATAGTAGATAGGTATTCAGACAACACTATAGCAATTACACTTAATGAAATAGTAAACACTAAAGGTAATAACTTAAATAGAGTTGGTACTCCAAATTCAGTATCTAACATTATCTCATGAGAAGGATGTATAAATAAAGCATTATCTGAAAAGAATCCTGAACCTAATCCTATAAACATATCCTTTGTTATAAACCCAAAGAATATAGAGAATACAGCTAAAATCATTAACATGGCGATCAGATTTATCATACAAATATATATATAGGCAATAGTAATAAAAAGTAGGTATAAAAGAAGATACATTAAAAAAATAGCTATTTCTATCTTAGTTAATTCTTTTAGTATTCATACCACTTTTTATTAATTCAATATTAGCCAACCCTTTCTCAGTTAAGTGCTCTTTTTCTTTTATTAATGATCCTATTTTAGAAAAATCAGAGAAATCTAAGGCTTTAACTCCTTGTATAGGATACTTTAAGAAAAATGGCATAATTTTTTGTTCTATATCAGAAAATTTCGTAACTGTATAGTTACCTTCTTTTCTGGTAGAGCTAGGGTAATATTTACCACAATCTAAGAACTCGCAAAATAATTCTAATAAAGCAGCATCTCTAGAATGTTGAGTTACAGAAAACATTAAGATAACTTGTTTTCCAACTTTTGTCTTAGAATTAATAAGATTAACAAAGAAATTACCTTCAGCTAGTTTTTTTTTGACGTAATTTCTTTAATAGAAATTACTAAAAAAAAAACAATACAAACCCTGACAATCAATTCGGATGGATTGTTTTTTTATTAGGGTCTAAAGGTCTAGCTATTATATTTAACCTAGTCCCCTGTGGGGCCTTACCCTGCTGTGGGACGAATCCGTCAGGGCTAGGGAAAGCAATCTCTAATTCCTCTGATAAACCTAAATTCATTGTAGCTTTTATACTAACAATATCTATTAAACCTTCTAACGTCAAATGTCTTTTACATTTAACTAATTCAAAAGCAGCTTTAAATAATTGAAAATCCGACCATTTCTGTGTAATTAAAGGAAAATTATTAAAATGGTCTACAATCACCTGTAAATCTTTTATAGATGAAACTCTGAATTGAACCGCATCTTTACTTACTTTTTTTTTTAATATATCATGATATATGTAAACAAAAAAGTTAGTGAGGAAATACTTCCTATATCCATAAAGAATGCTTGAATTAATTCTAATAAATATCGATCTTTTTTATGTAATTTAATACCAAATTGCAAGTTTACAATTCAACCAGTATTCATCTTAGATGATTTAATAAGACTAATAGAAAAATAGCTCTCTCCTAGTTTTTTTTGACGTAATTTCTTTAATAGAAATTACTAAAAAAAAACAATGAGAAACCTGTAACAAAATAGGGGTGTAAAGTCCGCTTTTTTATTGAAATAGAAGAAATACCTCTTTTTAAACTTCTACGAAAACCTGTATATATATTTGCTAAGAAGGGATTCTGACTTGATAATATCTTTCGACACCCATTAGAGTATACCTTAAACACAAAAGAATTTCTCTTGTATCAACTACCATCTACTCGTTGCTCTTTTACAGATATGTAGCTATCTGATTTAGATCCGCGATTGTCCATTTCTCTTTCAATCATCTTCTGACTTGTTACCATATCTGAGTAATTACTTCAGCCACAAATAGTTTTTCAACAACTGCTTGGTACCAGAAGCTTTAGGAGGTCCCCGGAATTTGATAGTTTTACCCACGCAAGTGATTTCCCACATCACCCAGCAGGTAAGCTCATAAAGATATCACCTTCATGTGCGTTTTTATAATTGATTAAAGGTCCATTAGGATTCGTTAAGAATGTTAAATACAATACTTTTACAGAGTATAATGTAGTAAACATTGCTCCTATTGTAGCTATTATGTAAACAACAGTACTAGAGAAATAATATTGACCGTAAGCAGACTCAAGTATAAAATCTTTTGAATAGAACCCTGTCATGAAAGGGAAGGCTACTAAACTTAAAGAAGCTATAAGCATTACAGAGTAAGTAAGTGGTAAAAATGGTCTCAACCCACCATATCTTCTAAACGGTTGTCATTAATTTATAGGTATTATATATTTATTGATTTCACTTATTTAATTTATTTTTTAAGTCATTTATTTTATCCAAGATTTCAGGAGTCATTTCTTTATTTTCAAGTAATTTTACGATCTCACACCAAACAGTAAAATTATAAAGCTTAAATCCTTTTAATGGATAGCTACTAAAATGATCCATTAAACTATAAAAACCACTTGATTTAAATATTTTTAATTCCGCAGAGTTATTTGTATGTGATTCATAAATTGATCCTATTTCTTTAAAAAATTTATTTATTCTTATTAGTAAAGGTTTATCTTTATGATTTAATCCTACACTAAACACAGGTCTTACTCTATGGGTATTTTTTTTAGTATTTATATGAAAAGACCCTTCACCTCCAATAAATCCTGAAACTCAAAAAGGATTTAATTTAATATTAGATATTTCAACTAGAGGTCTTTTTATAGAAATTATATTAGGAAATAATAATTTCAATTTATCAGATTCTCCGAAATTCATAGCAGTTTTATAAGATAAAATTTTTTCTAGACCTTTAGTAGTTAAATGTTTTTTACATAACATTAACTCTACACATTCTTTTCATAAAGCAAAATCTATTTGTTTAGCACTTTGTAAAGGGTATTCATCAAAAAATCTAATAATATTCTTTATGTCTTTAATACCATGTATTGAATATCTTGCAACATTTTTAGTAGAAGTAATTGAACCAGTACCTTCAAAAAAAGCTTGTATATTATGTAACATGTCTATATCTTTTATGTTAACTTCTATAATAAATCTAGCCTGTACTTGATATCCTATTAGATTACTAGAACTTTTAGTAATGTTTATATTGAAACAACCCTCAGCTAGTTTTTTTGACGTAATTTCTTTAATAGAAATTACTAAAAAAAACAATACAAACCCTATAACATATCAAGGATTTAATGGACTATTTTCTAAAGAGTAGTTTTTTAAAAATTTTTTACTAAAACATTTATGTCTAAAACTTAATAAATTATAAAAATATATGAAATTAATTAGTATTGAAAGTAATGTATTTGTAAGAACCAATAAATATATAATCCTTTTTTTTAATTTAAAAATTAACAAACTATCCCACAACTTGATATTATCTCATCGTATTAAAATAGGATAATTAACTTATCCTATTTTGTTTCAAACTTTCGTAAGGGGCCAGACTCTATCTTAATTCTACTCTCATAAGCAATTTACTTAATTTAAAACATAGGTTCGTTAGACCTGAGTAGACACTACTACCGTATAGTCGTTGCGCTTTTATCCTTAAAATTTACATGAAAAACACTTGTTTTATAACCATATAAAAAGTTTTTAAGGAACTTAGTTCCGCGAAGATCCATTGCTCTTTCGATTATCTTAAAGGTTGTTACATCGAACACCGCTAAGGATAGTCCCCGTTAAAAGGGGGGGGGGGGCCGGTATATAGTACCTGTAGGGTGTTCATAGAGAAATGATTAATAACTCGTACTTTCAAAAGTTACCTTTTTACTCGCTGTACTTTAAGCTTTAGGAATTGCCCGGAGTTAGGTAATATTAGATCTATAAAAAAATATGTGTTGATCTTGATTATCAGCTACAGCATGAATAACTGCACCAGCCCCTAAGAATAAAAGTGCTTTATAAAAAGCATGATTAACTAAATGGAATAACGCTATATTATAAGAAGATAAACCTACAGCTATAACCATCATCCCTAATTGCAAAATATTATATAATATATAAAAAAGATAAAAAATGGAAACCTCCACAAATAATCGAACAATTATAAAAGTTTTTATAAAAATAAAAGAGGAATAAACGTGGTATAAATCCATAATTGTCACGCATAATTAGGTAATAAATACATCCCAATGCAGTGGCATAGGTTCTATCTGAGGAAGAGATTCCTCCCGATGTAAACCATACACTGCACCATTAGCAATCATTACTTCATCTCTAAGATTTTTAAGATCACCCTTAGTGTTAATCACATGTTCTATAAAAGAGTCATATAATCCAATCTGTCTAGAATTAAGCTGAATTGTAGTATCTTTTAAATCTCTTTTCATAGCTGCAGCTATAGGCTCTATTCTAGATAACTTATGATAAATGGAATTACCTTTTGTAGTGAGCATCCTTTGATATCTAAGCTTATCACCACTATATCTAAAAGTAGACTGAAGGGCCTCTAGCCGCTGTGTATGCTCCATGGTTCACCCAGCACGAATTGCTCAAGGCGCAGTTACCATATACACTATTGAAGAAAAGTAATTTATAACCCAAAAACAACTATTTAATACAAACGTGTTTAGAATATAATCATAGGATTCTAAACTTTTAAAAAAGTACAAATAAATCTTTTTTGCATGCATAGAAATAATAAAACTACAGAATAATGCTAATATAAAAGCAACAATTCACGTAGGTATTGTAGAATAAATAAAATTATTAACAGGTGTTTTTATTATTCAATAAACCATAAAAGTATAAAAAATACATATGAGATCCTTTCAGGTAATGAATAAAAATGATACTGTTAAATATTTAATTCATGTAAAACCACTATTAAATATACCTAAAGGAAAACTACTCTGTAAAACTGTATAAGGGTGCGACTTAGTAAAAGGTTTAACAATAAAATTCCAGTTTTGCTAGATTATATATATATATAATATTTGGACCATTTCTTTATTAATCGTGGTACTTTTCTCATCTATCTTTAAATAAAACTCATTTGTTTAACAACTCTAAATCTTTACTATTTATACCTAATCTTGCTTCATAAAATTCTTTTATCAAACTGATACGGTTTTTTTTCATAGTTCTTAGAGGGTATTTATAAAAATAAGAATCAACCATTTTAAACAATTCTTTTTTTCTATACATGACATATTTAAATGCGTCTCCTCTTTCATTACTAGGATCTACACGACCTCCATATATACATATAAGAGGATCTAATAAATACTTGTTTTTTTGAGTAACAGATATAGAAACTTGACCAGAAGCTTTATTGAAGTATACGGAACCATCACTATCAATAAAACCACTCAGTCATCCATTATTAAAAGATAATATATCAGGATACATAAGTTTTATGTCAAATTTAACACATAACTTATTCATTTGTAATAAACGGGTAGGATTTCTTATTTCACCATTAACAGCTTCAATTAATTTGGTTAAACCTTTACGATTACTCAAATTGTAACGTAAGGCATTAGCATTAGACATAGGTCTTATACTCCCTCCAAATTTATGTAATATTTGGTATAAAGCATCTTTATCTCTAATATCCATTACAATATGTAGACGATAATACCCTTTTTTTGTAAGTATGAAGTGGCCATCCCCATCTATAACACCTGCTAATCATTGATTAAATCCTTTATTATCTATAAATGAAGTTGAACTGTAATTTTTAACATGAGTTGAATTATAACGAGAATAATAGATTAATATCAAACGTATGGCCTCTGAGATTCCTACTAACTTTCTTATAATAATAAACTTTCACTTTTCAATTCTACAGGTTAAAATGAAGAATAGTCAAATGAATTTGATAAGTGAATTAAAAAGAATATTACTAATGTAAACACCATAATGTTTACGAGCGTTGGTTATCTGCGAATTGACTTTTCTTATAAGAAAAAAAAAAGTTTCTACGCATATAGTTTGATGCCTGTTATTAACAATAGATTTACTGTAAATATCTTGAGCCAATTGACTCATAGTGGAATAAGCAATAACTTTTTTAATATCTTGTTGGAATAAACCTATTAAAGAACTAAATACAGTTGTAATTGCACCTAATCATAAACATAACATTAGCACTGTTGAACTATATTCTATTAAAGGAGATGAACGCATTAATAAATACACACCAGCTGTACATTTGTGTTGGCTATCCTTAACTATAAGGAATAGCGCGCCATGTCTTTAGACATGGATCGGACTATATCTTTAACTTATAAATTTATTGATGTCTTTCGTTAAAAGATCTATTTTATTTAGTCCTTCTAACGTAAGATGTTTCTTATTTAATACCATATCATGTATTTTACATCATTTAGTAAATGAAAGAGATTTTTTGGTTTTTAATTTGTATCTAGAAAATGAATTTCTAATAACCTTAAGTTTAGTGAAGGATGAACAATGAAAGGTTCAACCATATCAACTTTTGTCATACTTAACATTTTTTAAATCTAAAGAATCAGTATTTAAAAATATATCACGAAGTGTTTTAATTATATCAAATTCTTTTTGAGAAACTTGAAATGTTAAATGCGGAGCTCTTCTAAGTTTGGATGTAGAACAACTCTTAACTCTACCATAAAAACAACCTTCTGCTAGTTTTTTTTTTTTGACGTAATTTCTTTAATAGAAATTACTAAAAAAAAAACAATACAAACCCAGATATTCAACCTGAATGTAAACTAGGTTTAACTAACTTATCTTTAAAAGGAATCTCCATATTATATTGTTTGTTATAAGTAGTTAATCACAGTTTAAATTGTTCTTTTTTATAATGAGTGGATAAATTTCCATTAAAAAGATGAATTAATCTAGCAAAATTTTCTTTTGAAGAAACATAAAAAACTCCTACATTTCTACTTTCCTCCTTCCTCATCAAAATTTTACCAAAACCTAGTTCTTTTTTTATATAATAAAGAACTTGTATATCTGAAATACTTTGAGTAATATCAAAATATATTTTATCTTTAGATACGATAAAAGAACCATCTCCTAACTTTTTTTTTCATATATTATAATATATGAAAAAAAAAAAAGTAAGTAAAACTTATGAATCATTCTAAAAACTGTCTGTTAACTTTTTATGTTGAGGTATTAAATTAGAATATTCATTAAATTCATAAGTTATATCACGTGTAGTCTCTGAGGATCCTTCGTAATCCGACGAAGTTTCCTGCTGATTAACCCCTTTTAGTTTTTTTTAATTAATAAAAAAAAGGTCGAAAAACCTTTTCTAAAACACAAGATTTTCTTATTTATCTTATATAAGGGTAAACTTAAAATATAAATAAACTTGATGTAAGGTGATCCCAGCATATAGTGATATAATAATTGATTAACTCATTAATCAACGGCTACATTCTTTGTTAAATAGTCAAGTAAATAAATTACAATATACGTTAAATCATCTAGTCATATTTAAATTTTTCTTCCTGTATTCATTCCATCAACTAAATATTTTAATTTCTTCAAACCCTCAGGAGTTAAATGTGCCTTGTCTTTTAACAAAAAAACACCTTTACAAAAATATGAAAAATCTTCATATTTTGCTCCATATATAGTATGGGTTTGAAATAAGGGTATAATTATTGTAATTAAATCTTTTAAATTTGCTACAGATATTGTGTATCTATCTCTGTCCCCACTAGGTTTTACAATCGTACCACAACCCATAGATTCTATAATTCTATTTAAAACAATTAAATCACGTTCATGTTGAGTAATACGGAATTGAGGCTGACAAGTAAATCCTAATGTCATTCTGGCTTGTTTAATATAATTTAAACCAAATGTACCATCTGCTTGTGCAAATCCTACTATTCAATTAGGATCTAATTTATCTTTTGGAGAAACAAACACTGGTTTATTTATAGGAACAATATTCGGATAATTGTCTAATAAACTAGAAGATAACCCTTTAGGGAACACAGATTTTATGGATAATATCTTTTTAAACCCTTCAGGAGTTAAATGCTCTTTTTTTCTTAATAATATCTAATACTTCACATCATAATCTAAAATGAACATATTTAGTGGTTTGAAGAGGGTATTTTTCAAAATGTTCCCTAACCACGTTTAAAGATTTTATAGATGATGTTTCATAAATATACATATTTCCTGATTTACTCATAGACCCTTCTCCATTAAAATATTCCTTTATTCTCTCTAAAAGAATTAAATTTAAAGAATTTTGTTCAGCTCCAATAGAGTATACTATGCTTGATTGATACCCTATTGGGCTATTTAACAATTTACGTATACGTATAGAAAAACTACCTTCTCCTAGTTTTTTTGACGTAATTTCTTTAATAGAAATTACTAAAAAAAAACAATGTATAACCTGTTACGAATAAAGGATGTAATTTATTATTTGACTTTGTACTAAAAAATTTTTTTGTAACCATGGTTGCAGCATGTATTAGTGCACTCACGGGTGTAGGACCCTCCATCGCCATAGGTAGTCATACGTGAAGTCCTATTTGAGAACTTTTAGCCATAGCTCCAATTAATAAACATATACCTACAATAGTTACAACATTTTCATTCATGTAAGGAGCTAATGAGAACACAGTTGCATAATCTAAATTTCCAAACGCTAATAATATAGCAAACATACCTATAGTTAAGAAACAATCACCTACTCTATTTGTTAAAAATGCAGATAAAGAGCTTTGATTTGCTGCTATTCTAGAATATCAGAAACAAACTAAAAGATATGAACAAACCCCAACACCTTCTCACAGGTTTTCAGTTAAAAACTATTGCTAATATTTTGTATGAAATATTTAATTGGTTATATCCCTAATTTATAAAACATTTCGGGTATAAAATACGGTTTTACTAATACTATTAATTTATCCATACTTTTTTTACTTATTCTAATTCTATAACTTTGAACACCACTGCTACTAATACGTTTATTCAAAGTAGCTTTTATTCCTAAGTTTTCATGCAATGCACTTATTAGAAGTTCTTGTTCCTCCAGCTTTTTTTTTATTTATATAAATTACAAAAAAAGCAGGTGAAACTTTCTGTGCATAACATAACTATACCTTGATACATAAACCCATCTCCCATAATTAAGTGAGCTAACCCTCTGGGTGTTAATAAGTCTTGTATACTTAAAGGAATAACTTTTTTTTTATCTTTGTAAAATAAAGAATGATATTCATTTAAGCAAGGAAACCTTAATGTTCTAACATATATAGATTTATATATTTTACCTGTTCTAGGATCAGCTTTTCTTACAACTATTACAGGCTCCATGTCTATCAAATCGCCAAATAAAGTATATAAACTAAATACATATGACTTTTGGTCAGGGTAAGTATGATCTATTCTAAGTCTTGTATTATAAGTAGGTTTACCTTTCTCCAAAAAGCCATCTGCTAACATTATACCTATGATTGATTCCTTTTGCTCCTGTGTTAGTTCATACTCTTTTTTGTACTGTTTAGAGTATTTACTGGTTTCAGGTATTTTACTATAAAATCTTTTAAATACACATAAAGGATAAGTGGTATAGTATATAGAGGTATAGTATGGATATAAAAAATAGTATGAGTAAAGAATGAGAATACTAACCAAATAAAACCCATGATGCAATAGTTTTATAACAAAAACTTGGACTATATCTTTACCCCTATATCCTGTTTGTTTCCCTAATTTTTTTTTTCTAGTTATTTCGCATATTCGAAATGAAAAGTAAAGAAAAAAAATAACCGTAAGCTTGTGGGAAGAAACCTTTTTTTATAGATATAGTAGGGTATTCCACGTATAGTCTCTGAGGATCTTACTAAGACGAATTGTCTTTTTATTTCCTGCTGATTATTATAAGCAAAAGGGCTTATACTTTCCAGCATACAGTGGAATAATACTTTATGAACTTAAATCCATAAACGGCCGAGAATGGACCTACAAACATTAATAAAAAGTTATTTGCTGTAACTAATATAACCATCATAAATGTGAATAAGCTTAAATAGCTAAAGAACCTTTGGTTATGCATAAAATAAAATTTATCTTGCAATGGATTTATTAAGTGTTTTATATTAACAATGGTTAATTATTTTAAAAATTTCTACCTGTGTTCATACCAGATTTTATCTTTCTAATAGAATTTATACCTTCAACAGTAAGATGAGAACGATTAAGCATTAAACTATGTATCTTACATCAATCAAGATAATCATGTAATTTTATACCAATTATAGGGTTTTCATCAAAAAATGGAACTAATATATTGGTAATATCTTTAAAATCAACTATTGTTAAACTAATAGCAGATTTACCAGCATATTTATAGATTTTTCCTGATCCTAAGTATTCAACTATTTTCTGCATTAATATAAGATCTCTACTATGTTGAGATATTCTAAATCTCAATTGTACTCGCTCTGATTATTTAAGATAATAGAGTGGAGCAAAGGTAGAAGAGACTTTAAATAATACGGGGACTAAATCCACAATCAATATGACCATCACCTGTGCAGCCAGAGACGCTCGTGTATGAAGTAATGTTACCTATCTTTTGGTATTCATTTTTCCCTTTAAAGAGATAATTTCTTCTAAACCAGCTTTGGTTAAATGACCCTTAACCTTCATTATATCAGCTACTTGGCAAAAATCCCCAAAATCTAAAGCCTTGACCCCTAGTATAGGATATTTATTGAAGAAGGGTATAATAATATCTACAATAGAAGGAAAATCTGATACAATAAACTCTCCGGTATCACGGTTTGGGTGTAATTTGTAATATCCACAAGATAAATAATGTGTTAAACTTTGCAATAATTCTTTATCTCGAGAGTGTTGAGATAAAGAAAATTTAATATTTACTCGCCCGCCCGCTTTGTATAACGTAGTATTGAAAACCGTTAACGAAAAACAACCTTCACCTAGTTTTTTTTGACGTAATTTCTTTAATAGAAATTACTAAAAAAAAACAATGTGAAACCTGAAAGTCAATAGGGGTCTTTTATCTGTTGATCCTTAACAAAAGGTCTTTGTAACATAGTAGTTTCAGGAAAAGCTTTACTTAGTTCTAATGGTAAACCTCTATTTAAGGAAGCACGTAGATTTACAACTTGTTGTAGGCCCTCTTCAGTTAAATGGGCTTTTCTATTAAATAAATCTAAAATTTGTTGGAATAAGATATAGTCTGCAAATTTTTTGGTTATTAAAGGATATTTACCAAAGTGATCCATTACTATTGCGAGATCCTTCTTAGAACTAACTCTATAAACAGTAAATTCTCGTTCATTGTAGATATAACCTGCCCCATTAAAATAAGATTGTAATCTTTTTAATAGAATAGTATCCCTACTATGTAAGCTTATTTGAAAATGTAATAAGATACGTCATCCTATTTTAAGCCTATTATTTTTAACTAATTGAACTAAAAAAGAACCCTCACCGTCACTCAAACCTGTTACGAATCAAGGATTTAAAGGTGTATAAAAAGTAGAAGTCTCTTTTTCCTCCGCAGATAATGATAGATGATTGGAAACTCTAACTGCACTAGAAAAATTTCGCCTGTTGGCGAACCCTACTGATTTGTGTTTACGCGGAGTTGCGGGGCATAACACCTTACAAGGGACTCTGGCTATTTGCATTGTTGTTAAATATAATTTTCCGTTTTATCCTCAGTTCTTCTTACTTTAAAATCATATATTATGCTGCTACCTAAGCAAATATCCACCCTCGTAGTAAGGGTGGTAAAAGAGAGGTTAAGCAAAATAAACTCTATTATTATCAATATTTTAATGATTACAAGTAGAAAAACTTTTTTAATCAATTGGTTAGAAAGGATTTTTATTTTAGAATTTAAACGTTGTATGATTAAATTGAGATGAAATCCTCAGTTTTTTATGAACAGAAACTCCTATATTATAATTAACCCACTAAGCTACAACAATCTATTTTTATTTCAACCCAGTTTACTATTGGTGGATGGTACACGAACATCAAAATTTCCCTCAGCTAGTTTTTTTTGGACGTAATTTCTTTAATAGAAATTACTAAAAAAAAACAATACAAAACCTGAAATTCAATAAGGGTTTAAAATTACATTATCATTATTTATTACAGGTCTTTCAACTGGAACATATCCAGGAAACTCTGATATTAACATGTCAGATAAACCTAAATTCATGGATGCTTTTATGTTTACTATTTTTTCTAGACCTTCTAAAGTGAGATGGGCTTTATTATTTACAAGTTCAACTGCTTTTTTAAATAATAATAAATCCGCGGCTTTTTGAGTTAATAACGGATATTTATCTAAATAAAGAATAAGGTTATTTAAGTCTTTAATTGAATCTATTGAATAATTAACCATATCTCGGTTTTTAGCTAGATGAATAGAACCAATACCACCTAAATGTTGTTGTAATAGACATAATAAGTTAAGATCTTTTGTGTGTAGACCTAATTGAAATTTTAATTCAACACGTCAACCTAATGTACGAACTTTACTTTTGCTTATTATTATACTAAACGAACCTTCACCATCGACCTTTTTTTTTATTAATGAATTAATTAATAAAAAAAAAAAACAAACCAGATCAGACTCCAGGATTTACAATAGTAGAACGATAGGTAGAAAATTTTTTTAAATCGAATTGTTTAGATGGGGTTTTTATGTAGGAGTTTCAACTTGGTTGCATATTGAAACCGAGTTTTATATCTCTATTCCTTTCGGAACCCTGTAGAATACACCTTATATTCATTAAATGTGATTTAATGAATAAACTGTCGTCTACTCGTTGCTCTTTTACAACAATATCATTTAATATTGCTGACTTAGATCCGCGATTGTCCATTTTGTTTTCACGCATCTTAAGGGTTGTTACCATACCTGAGTAATTACTTCAGCCACACATAGTTTTTCAACTATAGCTTGGTACCTTAAGCTTTAGGAGTTCCCCGGAGTTTGACAGTTTATCCCCATAGACGCGTTTTCCCTATATTTTTGATTATTATTTATCCATGATAATCAAAAATAACACGCGACCCCGAGGATCTTCACTCATATACCCTATCGAATAGATATGCACTAAAGAAGAAACTATTAGCACAGGTATAAGCATAGATCGTACCCTAATTAGTGCAAATTTATTTTCAGAAATAGTCCTATAACTGAATTAAAAGCACAAGCTTCGTACTGTATAAGTATAGACTATAGACTGTGTAGGTCTCAATATAATCTTCTTGCTTACAGGTTTAACTCGTTTTAGGGACCGATTGTACATTTGGACAGACATTTCAGCCTAACCCTTGTGATCCAATCTGTAGCGACGTTTATAACCGCCGACGGTCTTTGAAAATTTTTAAATATCATTGACCGTTTTCACTTTATTTGTATAAGTATATAATTGTAGGATTATAATCTTACTCAATTACTTCCGATTTACTTAATATTTGTTCTAATTCGACTTTACGTCTATAATGACCCATAAGGACCCAGATGAAAATCCCTATGGGCACCCTACCTACCAAAAAAAAATAATTCGCACAAAAATCTTCCTGGAGGAAAATAGATAGGGTACGGTTTTTAATAATAATTCATACTTTTATTAGTAGGTTGTTCCTAATGAGATAGTACTACCAACTGTTTTACATCTATTAATTATCTCTAAAATAACTCCTTAAATAACGTAACTTTATATCTGTTATATTACAAATATTGTTTAGGTAGACTATGTAACTAATATAAAAACTGAAACTTGAGCTAAATAAAAGTAAGAATTACTATGCAAGAGAGTTAAGGTTAAATACAGGTACTCTCCTAATTTTATGGTTATTGAGTTGAACTCAATGTTTTTCTGGAGACTGGACTTTTACATCTAAATATTTACTTAAAGTATCTGGATATACTCCTACAATAGAGGCGGCCTTGGATAAAGTATTTTCTATTAAGACCTCTCCATTTAATTTACGTATATCATATACACAACTTATTTGTTGATGTATCAATTTTCCAGTGGAAAAATCTATTACTCGACCATCATAAAGATCTTTGAAAGTGGGTGTTGCAAAGATTAACTTATCTCTTTCCTCTTTACTTAAAGATAAGCCTGGGGTTGTATTAGTTGATAAACGATAATTATTCATTGTGTAAGATAACTTTAATATGATATTTCTTATCTCCTCTTTCTTATAAGCTCCATTATGAACAACTTTACAAATAGTTTTAAAGTCTATAAAATCTTTACCTTTTTTAGTTAAAAATGTCATATCGTCTAAAAAAGGTATAAAATAATTTTCTAAAACTTTTACATTTTTAATAGTAATAGCTACGCTACTTTTATTTTCGTTTCTAGCTTTAAGGGTTCTTACTGCTATGATAGAAGAGTTTTTTAATTTATATAAACTATACATATCAAAGCCTAAACAATCTTCTAAAAACTCTTTTATTTTAAGTAAAACGTAATGTTGTACTCCAGTTAATTCTATACAAAAAACGGGTATCAAAGTATCTCTTCTTACAAAAAAGGATCCGTCTCCCTCTATGAAACCTAACAACCAGCTTTTCGTAATGATTACTTTACAATTTTCTGGCCGAACAAAATTCACACGGTTAGTATTCATTTTATTCTTTAATTCTAGAATTTCATATTTAACCGCTTCAGCTTTTAATGCTTTATCTCTATTAAAGTATAAATGGAAAGCTTTCTTAAAGTCTAAATAATCTAGGTATTTAGTAGTATTAAAATTGTACTTGTCAAAGATAGAGATGAATAATTTAATCTCTTCCTTGTGTACAACGTTAAATATACACTCATTTTTATAGAGTCTAACCTTACCTATACCTAACTTACTAGAAATATATCTTAAAACACCTTCATCGTCTTTATGCAGGGCTATTTTAAACATAAAAGAAAAACTAGAGATTGTAACTTTATCCTTTTTCAATGAAGGGTTAATAATCAAACTTGATTCCGCATCCGAGAACCCTACGAACCATTGAAGAAAATTTTCATCCTCTTTGTTTTTGTACTGAGATTGTGTATTAAAAGTATTTTTAATTGAAAAGTCTCTTTTTTGTAAATTATCTAGACAACTATTCTGAAAATAAGAGTTTATGTGAGTACTTGTATTTCTGCTAAAAAAACCGCCACCTGAACTAAATTTATTGACAAAAATCACCTTATACAGTGGGATTTTCACCCACACAGCATCTAACGTATTTCACACTGTTAGTGAATCAAAATGAAATGCTCAAGATACATTTAACGATTCAGAATCAATTCATCTACATACCTCTATTGATACAGGTATATTGTTTAATCCAACTTCAAAGAAAGCTAATACAGCCAAGATTGTTGTTGTTACAACAGCTGTACATGTAATTATTTGTGCCCCTGATACTCCGATTTTTCTACCAAAAAAACCAGAAGCTATTGACCCTAATAGTGGTAAAATTATTATAGCTAGATACATTATTTAAATTCAATATTTATATTTCCTCTTCGTTTTCTCCTTTTTCCGTAGGAATAAAATTCCCTTAGGAAGGCTAGGATATCACCATAATTTTTGAGTTATGCCTGACTATATCTTAAGCAAATAATTAAATTATCATAATTATAAACCAACCTATATTTAGTCGATGAACTGTGCACCAATATCCATATATTGGTGTTTAGCTGCGGATAATCTATTTCATTTCTTCATACAAATCGTTTTTACCATACAACGAGTTATTACCTGTTCCATACATTACATTACTGTAATAATTTGGTAGATTTGTCTTTAAGATGTTCCCGCAATTTTAAGGTTTTGCCATATTGAAAATATGACTAGGCAGAGGTTTACTCTACCTTTTTTGATCTAGTTTCTCTGTGCCTTCTACAACACTGTGATTATTCATAGCCTTATTTGAGTAAAGTGACGTAATTCTTCCTTTTAACTGTAAAACTTGTTTTAAACCTAGCCCATCTTTATTCAGGTGTTCTTTATTTTTAATAATATATGATGCACTCTTGAAATCCAAGAAATTTAAGTGCTTTGACCCTAATATAGGGTATTTATCAAAAAAAGGAATTACATGTTCAACTATGTGATCAATTTTTGTAACAATAAACTCACATACTGAACGTTTTTTATAATTCATTACAGAACCACCACCAAAGAAAACAACAAAGCTCTCTAATAATAAGAGATCTCTTGAATGTTGAGCTATTGAAAAACGTAATGAAGTATATAAACCACTATTAGTCTTAGATTTTTGAACAGCAATAAAAAAGTTAGATTCTCCAGTAGAAAACCCTGCTACTCATTCCGGATGTAAGTTCTTATTTTTAATAAAGCTTTCCAAGTTAAGCGTAGCTGGAATAGTCATAGGGAATGCTTCTTTTAAATCATCAGATAAACCTGTGTTTATAGAGGCTCTAATATTAACTATTTTTTGTATACCTTCTAAAGTATTATGTTCTTTGTTTAACATAAGTAAAACAATTTCTTTAAATAATAAATAGTCTGAATGTTTTTTGGTTATTAAAGGATAGTTATCGAAATGAGGAAGAATTACATCAACTAGATCTTTTAAAGTACTAACTCTAAACTCTACGCTTGAAGTATTATTAAGTTTAGATACATAACCTATACCTCCGAAAAATTTTTGGATTGACTGGATTAAAACTCTATCCTTTTCATGCATTTTTATTTGAACTCTAGCTTGAACGTTCCATCCTGTTTTGTACCTAGAGTTTTTTAAAATTGTAACCACAAAAGAACTTTCAGCATCGAAAAGCCCAGTAATAAATCAAGGATCCATTGAATAATTTCTAGATTGGTTAGTAGTATCGTTATTCTTAGCAATTGTAGAATAACATCTTGCTATTCTTTTAGAGCTAAACTTGTTTACGGTTTTAGAATAAGTTGTATGGCCTTTATTTTTTTCGACGTCATTTAAAATGACTAGAAAAAAATTAGGGATAGACAGGATAAAATTAGAGAAGAGTTTAATCTATAAAAAGCTACTAAAATACCTAGACCTATCGCAGATTCTGCTCCGGCTATGGCAATAATATAAATAGCATACGTTTGACCTAATATATCATCAAAGCTAAGTGAACTAACCAATACTAAAAATGTAATAGCTAATAGCATTATTTCAATAGAAATAAGCATTAATATAATGTTTTTTCTATTTAAAACAAAACCTAGTATTCCAATTGTAAATAAAATTAGTGATAAGTTCATCATAAAAAAAAAAAAATGAATGTCTGTGTCCTGAAGGTAATTTATTATATAATATCTTTATATTAAGGTACACCTTAATTTGCTGTTAAACAAAAAAAAAATAATGATTGTACATGTGTATGATATACCATGTATAATACATCACTATATATTTATATAATATAGCTAATTAGCTATAGCAATTATGCAATACGGTACGTATAAGATGACCTTTTTTATGTAAAAGGGATGCTCTTTATTAAGATCTTTTTGGAGCTCTTTTTTTTTTAGTGGGGCTTTACCAATAATAGCGCGCTATTATTGGTCTTCTCCCCTAATTGCTCTTACCTCCCCCTATTTTTTTTGGACGTAATTTCTTTAATAGAAATCACTAAAAAAAAACAAAGGGGAGGTTGTAGAAATATATACATATCCTTTTGCAATTTTCCAGTAGATAATAAACTATCTACTGGGATTTGTTATACTATTATGTAACGGCGTTACCTTTCATAACAAGTTAATTGTAAAAGAACAATTATTTTAGATCTATTCTTAAAAGAAAACTAAAGAGCTTTTTATTGTTCTTGTAATCAAGATAAGAATTTCTCTAAAGATACAGATTCTACAACGATAGGCATAGAGCTGTGTAATATACCACAAATTTCTGAACATTGACCATAGAATGTTCCTAATCTGTTAATTAAAACAGA